>VOFB01003694.1_pt1 | contig 73250 bp, 117 predicted proteins | sample 5384141 | NCBI WGS metagenome assembly VOFB01 (sample SAMN12384721, study PRJNA508395) | human gut metagenome | isolation source: healthy gut A | host: Homo sapiens
TGCGTCTGTATATCAAAAGATGTGTTAAAACAATTGGTGTGACCGAAATGTGACAAAGCGTTACAAAAACAAAGAAAAAATCTTCAATTTAATAGGCCATACATAAACTTTGTATGACTGTTTCAATTTGTTTAATTTGTGTGTGAAATGTTGAATATTGCCTAATAATGTCTTATAATATAGATAAAACATAGCCGGATTTGATGTTAGGAAAAATCTGAATATGATTCGCGATAATACAAAGGAGAAAAAAATATGAAATGGACAGAGGATAACAAAGAGTTTTACTACCTGATCTTGTGGGAAGGTAGAGACACCAGCCTGCTTGCGGATGAGCGTGTGAAAAAAGGTTTTTAAATACCCTCCTATTGATACAACAGGAACTACCATTTCAGATTTATTCTTTCTGCATGACTAATAACAGGGCATATTTTCTTATGCAAATCTCAAAGGGTTCCAAAGCAGGATTTGTTTTTAACTTAATGGCCCAGGCCCTGGAGCAGAGCTGCTGCAGCTTATACAGTGGATGGAGAGGTGAAATCCAGATATCCTCTCAGAGGATAGAACCTGAAAATGAGGCAATGCTTCTGGAACACTGCGTCATGGTACACCGGCATGCACTGGAGTGCGCAGCCAGGGTGGAGGATTACTGGTGGTGCAGCTACAATGATTACATAAATAAGTACCACACAGGTCTTGTCAGACCGGAAAAACTTCTGCAACAGTTGGATGAGAGTGCCCGCAAGTCTATACAAAAATTTATTTTGTGTCATAGAAAATTGTGCTATACTAAAGAAAACGTTTCAGGAGCAAAAATGTGACGTGAAAATGTTAAAAAACTGAAAAAGTTATTGAAAGGGGAAGTTTGCAGTGGAGCTAAGAGACAATGTTAAGGGAGTTCATCATCTCTGTATTCCTGTTATGGACATGAAGGAGGCACTAGGGTGGTACCAGGAGAAACTCGGGTTTCAGGAAATACAGCGGAAGTTGGTGCTGAACCCTTACAAAACAGAGGCTGCCTTTTTGAGATTGGGAGATCTCTGGCTGGAGCTTTACAGCCGTCGGGAAGAGAGCTTGTAAAATTGCAGAACAGAGGTGACGGAATCCTGGACCACTTTGCCATCAATGCTCCGGATTTGGAGAAATGCGTTGCAGAGGCTTTGAAAAAAACATGGCATTCCACAGTTCCACGCCGCAGGGAATTGTCCATTACCGTACCTTTGGGAGCCTGCGGAGTGGAGGGAGTAAATTTTGTGGGGCCTAACGGAGAGGTGGTGGAGTTCTGCCGGGACAACAGTGCAGACAATGGGAAGTGTTCAGGGCTGCAGGGGTGGGCCCACCTGGCATTGAAGGTGCGTAGTCTCAGTGCTACGAAAGCATTCTATGGAGAGATGGGATTTGAGGAAAAGGGGAGTGGATATCTGGATACACCGGACGGCCGTCTGTACATTGCTTTTTTGGAGAAAAATGGATTTGTACTGGAAGTGATCCAGATGACCGGTGCAGGGGTAAAAGAGCTGGAGAGCAGGGGAGAGGGGCATCTTGATCATATTGCGCTTGAGGTGGAAGATATAGAGGAGGCTTACTACAAAGTCAGAAAATTGGGATTCCGGATGAAGGATTATGTGATCAGAGAGCTCCCTCTGCTGCAGCGTGGTATCAAATTTTTTACAGTTTTTGGCCCGGATGGAGAAAAAGTAGAATTTAGTAAAAAAGTGCTTGACATATTTCGCAACTTAATAGTATAATAGCAGAGCAGTTCGGAACAAGAGCTGCTGACCAAGGGATCTTAGCTCAGCTGGGAGAGCATCTGCCTTACAAGCAGAGGGTCACAGGTTCGAGCCCTATAGGTCCCATTTATATGACAATTATGGCGGAATAGCTCAGCTGGCTAGAGCATACGGTTCATACCCGTAGTGTCGAGAGTTCAAGTCTCCCTTCCGCTACTGTCATATAAGATGGCTGCCGTTTCGTGGTAAAGTGATTTATCATGAAACGGCAGTTTTTGTTTCAGCATGAGGAAAGTAAAAATGCCATAACAAGCGGCAAATTTTAGTGGATTTATAAAAGCTGCTGAAGGTATTTACCGTAACAAGGGATGCCCAAACTTCCTAAAAATATGAGTATATACTGGATGGAAAGCTCAAAATATGATATTCTGATACAAGATAGGTGAAGACTGCTAAATGGTTCCGGAAAAGAGTTATCCGGCGGCTTTTAGTATTGAAAATCAGGAGAAGTAAAGAATAGATGAATGATATTTTAATGGCATTGAATGATTTAATGGTTATTGTGTTTGATCTGCTGATTTACACGAAAATGTTCGTTTTGAAAAAAAGAATACTATAAAAAACCGCTTTATTATGTATGGAGGCTGTGCGGTCATTGTCACTGCCTACTATTGTGCGGTCTATGTGTGGCGATTCCCAGCAGTTTTGTCTTCGGCGTTATGTATGGCAGTGCCGAGCTTTCTGCTGTTTTTTGCTCTGTCCAAGTATCAGGACAGCCGTTTTGTCCTTACATTTTGCTTTGTGGATACCACCTCACTGATCGTGGCTTTTATTGGGCGGGCTATTGGACTTTTCTTTGACAACGGAGAGCTTTGTGCAGTGGTTGTGATGGCTGCATTATTTCTCACGTTGACAATCGGTGGAAATAAGTATTTTAAATATTATCACAAACTCCTGGAGGAGACAAAGGCGGGATGGCGCGGGATGGCCTCAGCAACGGTTTTGATCTATTTTGCAATGGTTTTTTTGCATCCTATCCTAAGCCAATGATAGAACGGTTGGAATATTATCCTGTATGGTTTGTGTTCGCATGTGTAGTGATCTCATGCTATGTGGTATTTATCCACTCAATCATTAAGACAAAACAGATTGTGGAACAGAACAAGAGACTGGAACGAGAGAGGGTAGTGTATCAAATGGCATTTACGGATGCGCTGACGGGTTTGTATAACAGGGCGTCTTATATGGAGAAAGTAAACCAACTGGAACGGCAGAGAGAAAATGGTGACAATGTCTGCTGCATTGTAGCTGATGTGAATCGATTTAAAGAGATCAATGACACAAATGGACATCACGTGGGGGATATTGTGCTTAAGAAAATTGCGGAAGCTTTGAACAAAGCGTTTCGGGAAGAGGAACAGTATATCTTCCGCATGGGAGGCGACGAATTTTTGATTTTGGCTGAAAATGTGACGACGGAGGAGATATGTGGAAAAATAAGTAATTTAAATGAACTGCTGGCGAGTCTGGGAAATGAGATGGGACTGGAGGTTTGTGTGGCAACAGGATATGAAATTCTGATGAAGGATGACGAAGGGACAATTGAAGATGCATATATTCGTGCGGACAGGAAAATGTATGGGGACAAAAAATCGAATTGTGTCTAAAATATGTCCATACTCTTAATAAACATTAAGAAACTTCAGAAATCATTCACGTTTTATTAATAAAAATCAAAGAAATAAAATTTTAAGGTATGGTAAGATACCTCTTGTAATAAAAACATAGGTACAAGCGTACCTGATGATTTATGAGGAGGACTAACTATGAAAAAAAAGAGTACTGGGATTCGTTGCAGTTGCAGCATTAGCAGGAGCATTGGCAGTTGGATGCGGAAGCAAGGAGGCTGAAACAGAGGCAGCGACAACACAAACAACGGAGGCAGCAGCAACAGAAGCTACAGAGGCTCCGACAGAAGCTACAGAAGCACCGACAGAGGCTACAGAGGCACCGACAGAGGCTACAGAAGCTCCAGCAGCAGACACGGAAGCTCCGGCAGCGGACACAGAGGCTCCGGCAGACGCTGCTGAGTAATTTCATTATTGCAGTCAATACAAATTCCCCGGTATTTCCGGGGAATTTTTTATATCATAGACTAACTATGTCAAGTGTTTTTTGAAAGTTAGTTAAATATGTTTTTTGAACCTTGATAATTGCATGACAAATAAAGCACCTATACAGCTGCTTTGAGAAGTATGTTATAAGAAAAAATTACTTGCTGTATGCAGTATGATGTATTTCCATACTGTATAGAGTTCTGACCAGCTTCTTGGCTACATGAGATACTGCCACATTGTAGTGCTTTCCCTCAGAGAGTTTTTTTTCTGAAGAAACTCCTTGAACGTATTGTCCCATTTGCCAACATTTTTAGCGGCAGTAAAGAGTGCATACCGCAGGTATTTGGAACCTCGTTTCACCATTTTTGCATGAGTCGAAGTATATTGGCCTGATTGATAAATGGAGGGCTCCATTCCAGCAAAGGCAAGTATTTTTTCGGCCGATGAAAAATTAGAGAAATCACCAACTTCAGCATGGATCATAGCCGCAGTAATGTAGGAAATGCCAGGTATTGTAATGAATGGAGAATCACTTTCCTTGATGATATCCTTGATTCTTACTTCAACAATGCTGATTTGCTCGCGGAGGAGTCTGATACGGGCAATCGTCTGCTGCATTTCAAGCTTGAGTATTCCATCACTGGTTCCAATGGACTGCATTGCGGCATTGCGTATTTCAATAGCTTTCTCCCGGCCATAGTGTCCTTTGGAGTATTTCCGGAGAAGATTTGTAAGATGTGTCAGATTAGCATTTGAAACAGCAGCAGCATCAGGATATGCAGACATAAGCTGATACACAGAATTCACCTGTAATTGGTGAACAATCTTTTCTAACTCAGGAAAGATAATATTCATAAGTCTTGAAAAAGAGACTTTTAAGACAGAACAATCCTGCACCAGATTGAAACGGTATCTGGTTAGTGACTTGAGTTCTTTTCTATGGTATGATACAGGTACGTAGGGCGTAAGCTTCTGCGTCATAAGCATTGATACGATAGAGTGAACATCGGCCTTATCCGTCTTAGTCTTTCTAAAGCTTAGACTTTTTCTGTAAAGACTGGTATGTAACGGATTGATAATGAAAATAGGAAGATTTTTGTTAACGAGAAACTCTGTAATGTTGTTGCTATAATGACCGGTTGCTTCCAGCCCTATTTTCATTTGGGAGAAATTGTCAGAGCAGGATTGGATACGAGAAAAAAGTAATTCAAATCCCTCCAGAGAGTTAGAAAAGGTAAAGTTATCAAATAGAATATCACCATCAGAATTAGAGATAAGGCAGTCATGCTTATCTTTGGAAATATCGATACCAATGCAGATCATAGTAATGCTCCTTTGCAATGTATTGACACTGTATGGAGAACCCACAGAACTGCCTGCTATGTAGCCTCGTGCGAAATAAAACGTCATGCGTTATCTAACTGATTAACATTAAAGCAGACAACCGTGGTTAGAGCCTATGCTCAAACGTCAAAGCGTTAGGAAAGTTCAACTAATCCACAGTGTCTATAAACAGTATACTCATTCAAGAACAGAATGGGGAACTAATAATAATTTAACATACGAGGAAAGTCCTTCGGAATTCCCTATGATATAAAAAGCCCTCCGGGCGGGATCGCACTGCGGCGGAGTGGAAAGATGGCTGCCGGGACAGCCCCGCCGCAGGCTTGGGAGAATCCTGCGCGCAGGATTCTTTTTATAGTAAGATAGGTGCCTTTTCAGAAAAAATAAAACGTGTTATAGTTAGTACATGGCAAACGTGATATCAAACAGAAGGAGATATGTATGCGTGTAGGAATGGGATATGATGTTCACAGGCTGACCGAGGGGCGAAAGCTAATTTTGGGAGGCGTTACAGTGCCCTTTGATAAAGGGCTTTTGGGGCACTCGGATGCCGATGTGTTGGTACATGCCATTATGGATGCCCTGTTAGGGGCCGCTGCCCTGGGGGATATTGGAAAGCATTTTCCAGACACGGACCCCTGCATATGAGGGATTTCCAGCATTGCGCTGCTGGAACATGTCGGGAACTATTGGATGAGCAAAATTTTGTGATTGAGAATATAGATGCCACCGTGATTGCACAGAGACCTAAGCTGCTTCCTTATATGGAAAAGATGGCAGAGAATATAGCAGATGCGCTTAAAATTGCAAGGAATCAGGTCAATATAAAGGCGACAACGGAGGAGGGGCTGGGGTTTACCGGAAATGGTCAGGGGATCAGTGCGCAGGCAATCTGTGCGTTGTTCCCAATCCTGGACTTGGCGGCAGATGACCGGAGTGCGGGAGGATGCGGAGGCTGCTGTGGCTGTGGAAAATAATATATTGCAGGTAAAAGAAACTCAAGGGCAGGACAAAGGAGAAATCACAGGAACTGTACCAAGAAATCTTTTTCGGAGGACAGTGAGGCGTTTGTGGATTATTACTATAAGTATAAAGCTGCTGAAAATGAAATTTATGGCGTAGTGGATGAACGAGAAACCCTTTTATCCATGCTTCACCTAAATCCATGCCAGATCTGTCTGGGAGGAGTGGCGGTCAGCAGCCAGTATATTGTGGCAGTGGCAACCAGAGAAGACTACAGGCATCAGGGCTTAATGAGCCGTCTGATCCACTGTTCCCTGAGAGATATGTATGAAAAAAAAGAACCTTTTTACATTTCTGATGCCTGCTGCTGAGGCAATTTACCGTCCCTTTGACTTTCGATTCATTTACCGGCAATGTCAGTATGAGTTAAAGACCAGTGAATATAAAAGCGGTACAGAACTGAGCTGCCGCCCGGCCACGGAGCAGGATTTAAAAGAGCTGTCAGTCTGGGCACAGAGAAGACTTCAGGAAGACTTCTGCACATATGTGATGCACACGGAGCCCTATTTTAGGCAAATGCTTGCTGAGCAGGCCAGCCAGCAAGGGCAGGTTATGCTGATTACAGAGGCGGACAGGATTTGCGGCTATTTTTTTACTGCCTGTGAGGGAGGCGCTGAGGTCAGGGAGCCTATTATCGAAAAGCGATATCTGAGTCGGCTTCCTGGTATTCTGACAGAGTATTTTGGCGGGGATGAACGTATTCGGGTATTTGGAGGAAGCATAGGAGTTGGAGAGGAAGACGTCAGACAGACTCCCATGATCATGGCAAGAGTGGTTCATTTGGCGGCGTTTGTCAAATGCCTAAGCGCCAAGAGGACAGTGAGCTTTGAGATCGAGATAGAGGATTCCCTTATAAAAAGAAAACAGAGGGGTGTTTCGTCTGACCATCGACTGTAAGGGCGGATATCTTGAGCGTCTGACGGACAGAGAAGCGGCCTGGAAGATGACAGCCGGAGAGTTTACGAGCCTGGCTTTTGGAAGCGTGAGTGTGCAGGAGCTTCATGCCCCGGAGGCAGAGGCGCGGCAGTGGGGCTGGTAAACGGCTTTTCGCCTGTGATGATAAATGAGGTGGTATAAGTTGTTGACAAAACCTGGTTTTTGCATAGACTTAAAGCCATAGGAAAACAGAGAGGTAGAAAATGATGAGAGTATATAATACATTGACGAAACAGAAAGAGGAATTTGTCCCCCTGGTTCCGGGCAAGGTGAGTATGTATGTGTGCGGACCAACAGTGTACAATCTGATCCATATCGGAAATGCAAGACCGATGATTATTTTTGATACGGTACGACGTTATCTGGAATACAAAGGATATGAGGTGAATTATGTATCCAACTTTACAGATGTGGATGACAAAATCATAGCTAAGGCGATACAGGAGGGAATCCCTGCGGAGGAGGTATCAAAGCGGTACATTGAGGAGTGCAAAAGGATATGGCTGACATGAATGTGAAGCCTGCCACCACTCACCCTCTGGCAACACAGGAAATCAACGGAATGTTGGATATGATTCATGCACTGATTGAGAAGGGCTTTGCCTATAATGTAAATGGCACTGTCTATTTCCGCACCAGGAAATTTGACGAATATGGCAAGCTGTCACATAAAAACTTAGATGATCTGCGCTCAGGAAACCGTTCCTTGCTGGTGTCCGGGGAGGATCGAAAAAGAAGATCCGCTGGATTTTGTGCTGTGGAAACCTAAGAAGGAGGGAGAGCCTTTCTGGACTTCACCGTGGAGTGACGGGCGCCCGGGATGGCATATCGAGTGCTCTGTGATGGCAAAAAAATATCTGGGTGAGGAAATCGATATTCATGCCGGCGGAGAGGATCTGATTTTCCCGCACCACGAAAATGAGATTGCCCAGAGCGAGTGCTGCAATGGAAAGCCTTTTGCGAAATATTGGCTGCACAATGCATTTTTTAAACATAGACAACAAAAAGATGTCGAAGTCTCTGGGGAATTTTTTCACAGTTCGGGAGATTGGGGAAAAATATGATCTGCAGGTTCTGCGCTTCTTTATGCTCAGCGCTCACTACCGCAGTCCCTTAAACTTCAGCGCAGATTTGATGGAGTCCTCAAGAACGGCCTGGAGAGAATTGTGAATGCGGTGAACCGTCTGAGAGATTTGGTGCTCTTGGCAAAGGATGATCAGATACGCCCGGAAGAAAAAGAGGCCATGGCACAGGTGAAAGGCTTTGAGGATAAATTTGACGCGGCCATGGATGACGATTTCAACACCGCGGATGCCATATCTGCTGTATTCGAGCTGGTTCGCTTCGCCAATGCGGGTATCACTGCCGATAACACAAAAGAGTATGTTCAGACTGTCTATGATGAGATTGTAAATCTCTGTGACGTACTGGGTCTGATTGTGGAGTCAAAGGAAGAGATCTTGGCTGAGGATATCGAAAAATTAATTGACGAACGGCAGGCTGCCAGAAAATCCAGGGATTTTGCCAGAGCGGATGCGATCCGCGATGAGCTTTTAGCAAAGGGATTATTCTGGAGGATTCCCGGGAGGGGGTCAAATGGAAAAAAGCGTAGATGCCTTTCAGGAGTATCTAGACGAGACTTTTCAACTGGACAGTCCGGATCTGCGTACGTACTCCCCTGACCCTGGCTTACATCGGGGACGGCATTTATGATCTGCTGATCAGGACCCTGGTGGTGAAGCAGGGGAACTGTCCTCCCAACAAACTGCATAAAAAGACCAGCAAGCTGGTAAACGCAGGAGCACAGGCTGCCATGACAGAGCGGATACTGCCTCTGCTTACGAAGGAAGAGGAGTCGGTTTATAAAAGAGGACGAAATGCAAAGTCCTACACAATGGCAAAAAACGCATCTATGTTGGACTACCGGAAAGCCACAGGCTTTGAGGCACTGATGGGCTACCTGTACCTGAAACGGGAACTCAAACGCATGGTGGAGCTTGTGAAATATGGACTCTTGGAGGAAAAAAACATGAGATATGAAGAATTGACAATAGAGGGCAGAAATGCAGTGCTGGAAGCTTTTCGCTCCGGAAAACCCATTGACAAGCTCTTTGTGCTGGATGGGTGTCAGGATGGGCCGGTGCGCTCCATTGTCCGGGAGGCCAGAAAACACGATACCATCATTACCTTTGTGCCCAAATCCCGGCTGGACCAGATGTCTGAGACAGGAAAGCACCAGGGTGTGATTGCATACGCAGCAGCCTACGAGTATGCACAGGTGGAGGATATCCTAAAGCTTGCCAGAGATAAGGGGAGCCTCCGTTTATTATTATACTGGACAACATAGAGGATCCACATAATCTGGGGGCAATTATTCGAACTGCCAATCTGGCCGGGGCTCATGGGGTGGTGATTCCCAAAAGGCGAGCGTCAGGGCTTACCGCCACGGTGGCGAAGGCCTCCGCGGGAGCAATCAACTACACACCGGTAGCCAAGGTGACCAATATCAGTGCGGTCATTGAAGAACTCAAGGAGAAGGGGCTCTGGTTTGTGTGTGCGGATATGGATGGAACGGTCATGTATGATATGGATCTGCGGGGACCCATTGGGCTGGTAATCGGCAATGAGGGTGAGGGAGTCAGCAGACTGGTGAAAGAAAAAATGTGATTTTACCGCCTCTATTCCTATGAAAGGGGAGATAGACTCCCTGAATGCATCTGTGGCAGCAGGTGTGCTGGCATATGAGATTGTGCGTCAGAGGCTGAAGGGCTGACGGAGGTTGAATGGAAGACTACAGAGCGTACCCGGACGAGGAGTTGGTGGGCAGTGTATGCCAGGAAAATCCGGAGATTATGGACTATCTGATGGATAAGTATAAAGACCTGGTGAAAAGGAAAGCCAGGCCTCTGTATCTGATGGGCGGAGACCAGGATGACTTGATACAGGAGGGATGATCGGCCTCTTTAAGGCAGTGAGGGACTATGATAAATCAAAGGGTATGTCCTTCAACAGCTTTGCCCAGTTGTGTATTACCAGGCAGATGTACACAGCTGTGGAGGCGTCCAACCGAAAGAAGCATACTCCGTTAAATTCATACATCTCCTCTATTCCGGCACCCTGGAGCAGGATGATGGGGAAAGTACCGCTGCAGGATGTTTTGCCGGCCTTAAACGGGGCAAATCCGGAAGAAATGGTCATCTGTCAGGAAAATACCCGCCAAATGGAAAAAGAGCTGAATAAACGCCTCAGCGCCTATGAGAGACAGATTCTGGAATACTACCTGTCGGGAAAAGACTACCAGGAGATTGCCGAGCTGCTCGGAAAAGCACCCAAATCTGTGGACAATGCCCTGCAGCGGATTCGAAAGAAGATGTCAAGGTTATAAAACCTGAACTTAAAAGTCAAAAAGTTTAGAAAAAGATGAAAAAAGGCATTGACAACAGCAAGGTCATATGGTAAAATTTCTAATCGTAGCGGTTATTTATATCGCAGGCTGATGTGGCACAGGTGGTAGCGCACCTCATTGGTAGTGAGGAGGTCACGGGTCCGAGTCCCGTCATCAGCTTAACAAATCCCTAGCTTATGCTAGGGATTGTTTTTTGTATAAAATATTTATTCCCGCGAGCATTGAGCCAAGTAGCCATGCTTGCATGGCTATTTGGCGACTGCCGCGGGGATATTTACTAAAGACTATTTGCCCTGTCCTGAACATTCTTTTTAAAATTAATCACCTGATGGTTATATTCCTCATTCATGAGAGAAGAGGTAATCAAAAAATCTGCGGTTGCCCGATTGTTTGCTATGGGAATATCGTATACCTGAGCGATCCGCAGCAGAGCTTTTACATCCGGATCATGGGGCTGCGCTTCCAAAGGATCGGAAAAGAAGATGATAAAATCAATCTTTCCCTCCACCACCTTGGCGCCTATCTGTTGGTCGCCTCCCAGAGGGCCGCTGTTGTAGCCGCGCACAGGAAGAGAAGTGCGGTCTGTAATCATACGGGCAGTAGTACCGGTTCCGCATAAAAAGTGATTTTTCAATATTTCTTTATGGTCATCGCACCATTGTATCATTTCCTGTTTTTTTTCCATCGTGCGCGATCAATGCGATATTTTTCTGCTTTCCGATTGTGAAAGTAATATAGTCATTATTCATATCAAATCCTCCATTCCTTTTGTTACTTCCATCTTATGACAGGACGAAAATCCAAGCAAGTAAAATTTTTGTAAAGTGCCTTAAGCGGAAACCATTTGTAAGTAGTATTCTAAAAATTCTTTTCAACAGCACAGAACGGCTTGGCTTCAAAGACAGGGTGGCTGGCCAGGAAAGGCGGCGAATCCTGCATCACCTCATCCATATAATACAGAAATTCATAGTAGAACAGAGAGGAATCCACTGATTTTACCTGCTCTGCCATCTGTTCCGTGAGTTCGCAGCTTAAAAATTTTTGTTAGATAATGTTTTGAAGGGTCTTTTCCGCATCTAAGTAGCTTGTCAGATACTGTTTACCAGGCTAGTAATATCGACCAGATATGCCTCACTGGCATCGTGCAGAAGGCAGGCAAGAGAGACAGATTTGGGATAATCCTGGGCAATTGCTTCCTGGCAACAGTGGATACTGTGCTGTGCAACGGAGTAAAATACCGGAAAATGGCCGCCAGCTCTGGTCATCAGGGATAGAGCATGTGCAATATCTTCTATACAGATTTTTTCGGGCTGGGGTTTTTAAGGGGTTTATGTGTAATTTTGTATATGTGGTAATGGTATCACTCATAGCTGCCTTTCCTTTACAACAGTGTCCGCTCTGCGGACAGATCTGTTTGTTTAGAGATATCCTCAGTTGGAATGAAAAAGTTTAATGTAAATATTGTAGCACGTTTGTACAAACGCTGCAAACAGCTTTTTTATACCTTGTATATTCTATGAGAGATTGGGGAAAATATCTTGGAGGTGATTAATATGTCTCATATTTCAGAGGAAGTACGGCCCAAATTCGAAACGTTGTCAATTGATCTTAAAAATTTGATACTTGAGAGAAACGTAAACATTAACACAATTTACGATTTGATACACGTTCTGGAAGAAATTGTGGCCGAAGATGAAGCACAGAAAGGAGTATAGCCATGAAAGATGATTATAGTGCATGCCATAGGGAGGGAAATCCTCCTACGATGATGGGAACATTCCGGAGATTGATCTTCCTGGAGCCGCAGATGCCACCAGAGATATTCCCAGGAATTCAACAGCAGCCGTCCTGAATTAAAAGAGGATGACCGCCCCGCAAAGACGGTCCCGGCGGGGAATAAAATTATTTAAAATCTATTCATTATTTTTTCACAATGTTTCCACATTGCTTTCATAATTGTACCATATACTAATAATTGTAAAAGCCAATAAGACTTTTAAAACAAAATTTTTCTTTTTCATAACTTTGCCAGTATCCGGCGGGATACTGGCTCTCCTTTTGTAATCGGGGCTTGACTAATTAAAAATTTTTGGTATAATAATCTCATGCAGATATAGTTCATCGGTAGAACGCTAGCTTCCCAAGCTGGAGAGACGGGTTCGATTCCCGCTATCTGCTTATAAAAGGCTGAGAACCATTTTGATGAGAGGTTCTCAGCTTTTTTTGTTGCCGTTTTGATAAAAAAAATATTGTTGAAACATAAAGCCACCAGCTTTTCAGCAGACTCAATTTATTCTGAGGGAACAGGTGAGAATAAATAAAATATAAAGTGTGGTTGGTACGTTCTCATGACCTAGCCGTTTGGAGAACGGAAGGGGAGAAAATCCGGGATCTTTTAGCAGAGAGGCATGCGAGTGCCCATAAAGCATAATAAAGACGAATCGGAAAAAGCCCCGTAAAATGATATGCTCCCCTTATAGTAGACAAATGAAACAATTAAAGTCTATTGTAAGGGGAACATTTTCATGTCTAGAAAAAAAAGTATGATGATTCATTCAAAAGGCAAGTGATCCAGGAGCATGAAGCAGGTAATATTTCCTGCTATGCCCTTGGGCAGAAATATGGCGTAGATGCTAAATGCGTGAGGAGTTGGTGCAGACTATATAAGCAGTATGGCGAGACTTTTCTGATCGAAAATCACGCCAATATCAACTATACAGCAGAATTTAAAAAGCAGGTAGTTAAGAGTTATCTCTGTGGTGGGAAAACTTATCAGTCAGTCGCATCAGACTTTAATATTTTGGCACCTACTACTGTCAGACAATGGGTAATGATGTATAATAACCATGAAGAGTTGAAAAATTCAGACCGGAGGGATTAATTGATATGGTTAAAAATAATACCCGTAAAACTGATTTACAAGAACGTATTAACATTGTTGCGTACTGCATTGAGAACGACAACAATTATGCGCTGGCAGCAAAAGAATTCCATGTGTCTTATGGACAAGTTTATTCCTGGGTACAGAAATATCGAAAATCTGGCACAGACGGCCTTATTGACCGAAGAGGCAAAAGTAAACATGATGAAGCATTATCTGAGAATGAAAGAATTCAGATAGAAAACCGTATGTTAAAAGCCGAAAACAAGCGTCAGCAAATGGAGATTGATTTCTTAAAAAACTCGAAGAAATAGAGAGGAGGCGATTCTAGAAAGGACAAAGCACCTTGCAGTATATCAGGCAATTAAGGAACTGTTGGAAGAAGAAAAGGGCTACTTTGTTGTCTCATTATGCAAACTTGGGGAAGTAAGCAGATCCGCTTATTATAAATGGTTAAACCGCAAAGACAGCCAAAACGATAAACTCAACAAGATAATTGCAGAAAAAGTGGAAGCCATACATGCAGAACACCCTGATATGGGGTATAGGAGGCTGCGCGATACCTTGGAACACGATGAAAGCATTACTGTTAATGATAAAAGAGTGCTCCGCATCTGCCGCAATAGGAATATACAGTCTATTATCAAAGGAAAACATAACTGCTGCACTAAACCAGCTTCTGACCCGGCATATGTGGCTGAAAATATATTAAATCGAGAATTTAAGGCAACGCGCCCAAACGAAAAGTGGGTCACAGATGTGTCCGTATTCAAATATGGTGTGGGGTTGGAAAATGCCGGAAAAATATATTTGAGTACAATCATAGACTTATGTGACAAACGCCCAGTTTCTTATGTAATAAGTGATCATAACGACACCCCTCTTGTATTTAATACTTTTGACGCTGCAATAGCGGCCAATCCCAATGCACATCCATTGTTTCACTCTGATCGGGGATATCAGGTGCGACAAGAAGTCGCTTAATATATTGCCGAAAGGCTGCCCTATCCATTCGGGGTAACTCTATCGTGACTAGCGTGGATGGTAACGTCTGGGTTAGAAAGCTCACGAGACAATGAGGGAGTTCTGGTAGCCTAAACTGGAACAACTGCTAGAGTAAGAATGTTATGGAGAACGTAAAGTGAATCACTGTAGGAATCGTTACGCTGGAGAAAGCGAAAAGGCTGAAACGCTTTGACCAAAAAGGTATGGAGTCGTGCAAAGGTCTACTGGCTAGCCAATGCGGATGGAACATGTGCTCCCGGTTTAAAGGTGGCTCCTAAGGCATTCACAATTATATATCAGGCGGAACTTGGTAAACCCTATATGTTCCCCCTATGGGGGTATCTAACCGCAAGGGGCGAAATGACATAGAGGGCAGAAGAAAGAGATAAAAAGCGAACGCTGATTTTGTAATGAAAACAGACAGAGGTTCAAACTTTGCCTTAACCTGAAAGGGTGCTGACTTATCTCACGGTAGTTTTTGGCAGGAAGGATTGTATATCTATGAATTCCAGTAATTCAACGACGGGCAAGACCGAGAAACTGAAAGACACAAAAGCACTCACATTACAATGGGACTCCATGGATTGGTGCAAAATTGAAAATGATGTTAATAGACTACAATCAAGAATTGCTAAGGCAACAATAGAAGGCAAAAGAAATGAAGCCAGAAGATTACAGTATTTATTAACCCATTCGTTCTCAGCAAAGGCATATGCAGTAAGGAAAGTTACAACAAATCAAGGAAAGAAAACATCAGGTGTAGACAAAAACTATGGTCAACGAATGCATCAAAAATGAAAGCGGCACTACAACTCTCCAACAGCGTCTATCGTGCCAAACCGCTCCGAAGAGTCTATATCAAAAAGAAAAACGGTAAGAAAAGACCACTTGGAATACCGACCATGTATGACCGGGCAATGCAAACACTGCATGCCCTTGCACTGGAACCAATCGCAGAGACCACTGCCGATACGGTTTCCTTTGGTTTCCGTAAAGGAAGGAGCGCAAAAGACGCTTGTGAACAAATATTTAATGTTCTTGCAAGGAAATGCTCTCCGAAATGGATTCTAGAAGGTGATATCAAGGGGTGTTTTGACAACATTAACCACGAGTGGCTGATGGCAAACATTCCGATGGATAAACGAATCATGCGGCAGTTCCTCAAATCTGGTTTTATTTATCAAGGAAGTCTGTTTCCAACGGAAACCGGCTCACCCCAGGGAGGTGCCATATCAAGCATCTATGCAAACATGACATTGGACGGTCTGGAAAAACTAATACAAGACCAATATCACAGGAATTCCAGAGGAAATATAGAAAATCACTATCGTGCAAAAACGAAAGTAAATCTGGTACGTTATGCAGATGATTTTATTATCACCGCTGACTCAAAAGAGATTGCAGAAGAATTAAAATATCTCGTGAGTGACTTCTTACAATCACGAGGCCTACAACTATCAGCGGAAAAGACTGCAATCACTTACATCGGCAACGGATTTGATTTCCTCGGCTGGAATTTTCGAAAGTTTAAAGGAAAACTTATTGTAAAGCCTTCGAAAGACTCTGTAAAACGAGTGGTAAGGAAACTATCTGAAATTATATTAAGTGAAAAAGGCAAGCACCCAAGCGGATTTGATCCGCCGTTTAAATCTTGTAATACGAGGATGGAGTAATTACCATAAGCACACGGTTGCGAGCAAAACGTTTTCAAATGTGAATAATTCATTATACCTACTGCTACAAAGATGGGCAAAGCACCGCCACCCAAGCAAAAACAGTTGGTGGAGACTTAATAAATACTGGCATAGATGTGGAGACAAACCTTGGCTATTCTCTACCACTGAAAATGCGTTAATAAATCTAAGGACAATTCATATCGCCCGACATCCGAATCTTCAACTTGCAAAAATCCCTTCTTAGACCAAGGATATTTTAAAGACCGAAGAACAAAGGATTCAACGTATTAATGCCGCCTGAAAGGGTGAAAAACTGCTTGAGCCGTATGAGCGGGAAACTCTCATGTACGGTTCTTAGACGAGGAAGGGAGTAATCCCTTTTCTTTAGTCGATTATACCAGCAACGACTTTCGGCAGCGAATCATCAAGGCTGGAATGACGCAAAGTATGTCACGTGTGGCACGATGTATAGACAATGGCCCAATGGAAGGATTTTGTGGCCTGATGAAGAGAGAAATGTATTATACGAGAAAATATCAAACCAAGAACGAGCTGGTGAAAGCAATACATAGCTACATGGATTACTATACAAATGGGCGTGTCCAGAGGAAACTGGGCGTAAAAACACCAATGGAATACCATGAGCAAATGTTGCTGGTAGCATAAAAATACCGCCCACAGATGTGGGCGGCAAAGCCGAAAACCTTTTAATATTTCAAATGTCCACTTGACGGGTAGCACACCAAAATCAAGGGTTTGAGCGATTTGTCTTTATTCTTTTTTCCATTAATGTTAGCCTGAAAACAGCTTATATAGGAGGGCAGAAAATTATCTTGTCATATTAGTGACAAAAACGAACTTGATCAAGAAAACGTATGACATTGTAGGCGCAGTGCTATCCAAAGCAATAGGATTTAAGCAGAACTTGATGTTTATTTAGGGCTTTAACTTATCCTTGTCTCTGTATGTCCACTGATGGCTTTATTGATACAAAATTGCCCTTGAACTTCTTCTCATAATATACTATACTACTAAAGTGTGATTGATTAAAATGTAAAGAGAGGATGATATGCGAATGGATGTCGAAATATTCACTGTGGCTCAAACAGCAGAGTACCTACAGTTGTCAATCAAAACAATTCGACGGCTCATTTCCAATAATAAAATTCGTGCTTCTAAATTAAGCAATCGTTCTTGGCGAATAAGAAAGATCGATATTGATGCTTACATGCAAGAAAATTCAAATCTTCCAAACGAAAGATAATGATTGAGCGCAATCAATTGAGAAATAATGGAAGGAGGTTTCTAGATGTACGATTTTGAGATAGCGTTTTATCTTTATAAAATATCGCGAATATTAGAAATATTTAAAGAAAACAAATATAAAGCAAAGGCATATTTCAGGGCTGCTATGGCAGTTGATTCATATAGCACATTTATTACCGAAATTTATAAAACTGATAGTTTGAATAATATTGAGGGCATTGGTAATAGCAGCGGTCGAATAATTAAAGAGGTTATCGAAACCGGAAAATGCACAGAGTTGGAAAAACTGGAATTGGAATACAACATAAAAGATTATTCTCTTATTCTCTCTCATGGGTTAAGTACAAAAATAATAAGAAAGCTCTTTAATAATAGCATAAAAACTGTTGTGCAATTACATGATAGCTTTGGTTTAAATATAGAAACCATAGGTTTTGGAAAATCAGAAAAAGAGAAAATATACCAGTTTTTAAAAAAAATCTAAAGAAAATAGCGGATATTATATGTACTCTTACGCTTATTGTTTGCAAAACGAACTTCTTGAATTGCTGAATAAAGACAAAGCGGCTAAAATTGCCGCTGCTAAAGTGAGTGAATGGAAAGAGAAAGTTAATTGTATTTGTATAGTTTGTAAAGTAGATTGTTTCAATTTCGTGAAAGAACAACTTTTAAATTCCAACAGATACAATAACATTTCATTCATCAACAATGAAGAGATTAAAGGGTGTAACGGCTTTTGGCATTCCGGTTGTAATAAGTTTTAATGATTCCATTATTGTAGATTCAGATACAAAGCCAATTTTACGTGGCGATTTGCATATGCATACAAAGTGGAGCGATGGCAAACACAGTATAGAAGAAATGGCAGATTATGCAACTAGGCTCGGACGAAATTATATTGGGATTTCAGACCACACATATACATTGAAAGTTGCGCGCGGGATATCCGAGGTTGATGCTTTACAACAAATCGAAGAGATTCACGCACTAAAGCTAAAGGGAATTAAGGTGCTTTCAAGTATTGAAGTTGAAGTATTGAAAGATGGTACACTGGATTTTTCGGATGCAACACTTGCAAAATTTGATTATGTAATTGCTGGCATACACACCTATCTGCAGCAAAACCAAAGTGAAATGCAAGCAAGAATAGAAAAGGCCGTAAGCAATCCGTACGTCAATATTTTGGCTCACCCAACAGGAAAATTGCTGGGTAGGCCGGGTGTGATGTTTTCAGACAGAGAACCTTATTCTTTGCCATTTGAAACCATTCTTCAAATTTGTGTAAAAAACAATGTTGTTTTAGAATTAAACTGTTTTCCTGAACGCTTTGATCTTGGTGTTGAACATTTTGATGAAATAATAAAAAGCGGGGCATTTATATCTGTAGGAACGGATTCGCATTCTGCGGCTCATTTGAACTGTTTGGAATATGCCGAGATAATGCTGGCTAAATATCCCAAATTAAAAAATAAAGTCATTAATACATTTTCATATAATAAACTGATAAAATTTTTTTCTGAGCAACGACAGACTTTCACATCAGAAACCGAACTGTTTCAGCATGTTTCTGAACGTCGCGATTTTAACTATTATTTTGGCAATCATGCAGGAATAATTACTGGCAGTGAGGTTGTCATTGGAATTGACTTAACCGGTAACGAAACAAAGCCAAGCGGATGGGCCGTTTTAAATGGGTGTTGCGCAATTACAAAGCAGATTTGTAGCGACGAAGAACTAATTCAGGAAAGCTTAAAATACAATCCCAAGGTGGTTTCAATTGATTCGCCACTCTCATACCCTGAAGGCAGGGATTGCACAGATCCAGACTGTGAATGCCACAAATATGGTATTACACGTTATTGTGAGAGATTGCTTTCGAGTTTTGGGATAGGTGTATACCCCTTGCTTAATTCCATCAATGGAAAAACTAACAAACCGAGGAATTACAATTGCTAAGAAATTCCGAGATTTGGGTGTTGAAGTAATTGAAAGTTATCCTGGGGTAGCTCAGGATATACTAAGTATTCGCCGTAAACAAAATGGTTTGGAACATCTAAAAAATAGCTATAAGAATTTTGGTATCACGGGTGATTATCTCACTGAACAAAAAATATCACACGATGAATTAGATGCTATTTCTTCGGCGCTGGTAGGACTATTCTATTTGAATGATCAATATGTGGCATTAGGAAACGATAAAAAAAATTTTCTCATTGTTCCGAGTGTCGCTTCCATTCCCAAAACTCGGGTTGTTATTGGATTAACTGGGGAGATTGCTACTGGTAAAACTACATTAGCAGAATATCTTTGCTTTAAACATGGGTTTAAATCGTTAAAATATAGCCAGGTGATACGGAGACTGTATTCATGTGATGATAGTAGATTGACACTTCAAAATTTAGGAAGTGACATAGCTAGAAGCGCGGAGAAGCAAAGGCAGTTATCTTTGGAAATAATAAAAAGAGATAGAAGCTCATCCCAATACAAATTACGTCGTTGATGGACTAAGGCACAAAATCGATTATGATACGCTTTCAGAACATTTTGGAGAGCGGTTTACCTTACTTCAAATTCAATCAACGTTTACTAATAAGTTCCATAGATATAATAAGAGAAGCTTTGAACCAATTAACAAAGAACAGTTTCAGACTATTCTGTATAATGAAGCCGAACAGGATATTTTGTCGCTAGCCATGCTTTGCTACACCTATAACAACATTATCACTAACAATAAAACATTCAAGGACTTTTTGAATCTGTTGAATTAAAGCTTAAGGAGATATTATGCCAGTAACTATTATTTTTGGAGGTCAATTTGGTTCTGAAGGAAAAGGGAAAGTTGCGCACTATTTTACAAAAAAGAGAAAGCAGACTACTGCATAAGGGTAGGTGGCACTAACTCCGGGCATACTGTTTATCGAAACGGAGAAAAAATAATTTTAGAATTTTACCAACTGGAGTTATTGAAAGTCATGTGATGGCAGTTTTACCCGCGGGTTCTTATATTAACCTAAACATTTTGAAAGAAGAAATGAAAATTGCCGGATTGTCTGATGATAGATTGCTTATTGATGAAAATGCTGTGATTATTTCTGATTACTTTATTGCGGCAGAGAAGCAGTCTAATCTGCGTCAAAGCATCGGTTCTACTGAAAGCGGAACTGGTGCTGCTGTCATTGCAAGGATTGAACGCAACAAAAATATAAAACTATTAGCTAGAGATTTTCCTGAGTTGAAAACGTGTGATACTAAGAAAATCCTGCGTGATGCTTGCAATGCTGGCAAAAAAGATTATTGCTGAAGGAACACAGGGATTCGGACTGTCGTTGCTTCATGCAAAAAGAATATCCATATGTGACGAGTCGTGACACTTCTGCTGCTGCTATTCTTTCCGAATGCGGTCTAAGCCCGTTTGATGTCGAAAATATAGTAATGGTGATAAGAGCTTTCCCAATAAGGGTTTCTGGAGACTCAGGAGAGTTGCCGAATGAAATTAATTGGGATATCCTGCGCGACGAGTTAGGAACAATAAACAATATGACTGAGTATACTTCGTGTACAAATCGTGTCAGGAGGGTAGCCCGTTTTGATTAATGTTGTAATACGAAGTATTATTTGCAATAAACCGAATATTATTGTTTTAAATCATGTGGACTATTTAGATGACTCTTGCAGAAATGGACTTATTTCTGAAAAAGTCAAACTATTCATTGATAAAGTTAGCGCAGAAGTAAGTGTGAAAGTAAATTATGCCGGAATTAACGAGGTTGATCTTGTTTTACTGGAGGATAAATAATATGACTTTTACTGAGGCCGACAAGAATACTCTCCTGAATATCTGCGGTAGTGTTGAAGGATATTCTGAAAAAAAGATGCCAACTTTCCTATACAAAATCTTATTGATATTTTGAATACAACAAATAACAGCTATTTAAAAGATAAAACTGTTGAAGAAAAATATAATGATTTTAGAGATAAAGATCCTTATCCAAAGATAAGTAGCTCATTGTTAAATTCAGAAGACATTATTAAATATATCCTAACAACTGGTATGATTTTTCCATTTGAGCCGAGGAACATAAAGGGGCTACATATACTTGCACTTTTTCAGGAACATATCTGAGGCGAAACGATGAAAAAAAAAGAACTAGAGTCATACAGTATTTTAAATGATGATGAGTTAATAATTAAGCCTAATTCTATAACATATTTAGAAATTTCAACTGACTTTAGAATTCCATCGTATATGGTATTAAGATTTAATCTTCAAGTTTCAAATGTTTATAAAGGTTTGTTGCTTGGTACAGGTCCAATTGTCGACCCTGATTTCGTTGGAAAAATAAATATACCTCTTCACAATTTTACAACAAATGAGTATGTAATAAAAAAGGGGCAGAACTTATCAGCATAGAGTTTACTAAACTTAGTATTAATGGAACTTGGAAGCTTCCGACATCATCGAATCTGTACCGAACTGTCAACGCTTTTGATTACACATCGCTACCTACGAATATTCAGAAAAATATTCCTCCTAATAGAAGTCTGTTTGATTATCTTAAGAAGGCTCTGCAAGGAAACGATAAATTTTATAAAAAAATCAAAAGAAGAAATTCGTGTCAGCAGTTCTATGCATGAAACAAGAGAAGATGTTCAAAAACTAAAAGATGATTTCGCCAAAAAATGAAAAAATGTTAACAAAACACTTGATGAAGCCAAAAGAGAGATAGATTTCTTACTCAGCTATCCGTTATAAGCATTATTGCTTTTGCTACTAACAACTATTTCATTAGGATGGACTTCTTATAATTACTTTATCAATAACAACAAACTCTCGTCTGCGACACAACAAATTGAAAATATTAACATAGAAGTATTGCGACTTAAAATTGATAAGAATGAATTGCAGATAAAATTACTTACAGCAGACTATAATTCTTATGCGGATAAATCTGTGACAGAAGCAGTTGATACTGCTGAGCAGATAACCAAACTAAATAAAGAAATATTGGAGTTGCAAAAGCAATTGCCTTAGTGGGAGGGTATTATGAATGGTAGAATTGAAATTTGTGGAGCTATAGCTTCAGGAAAAACATTGACAAATGCTTTTTCAAAATCCGGTCAGGACACTGAGTTCGAAGATTTTTCAAGGATTTCGATGCTGGATGATTTTTATTCTGATCCGCTTTCTGTGTCGTTTGAAACTGAAGTATCTTTTACTTTACAACATTATTATCAGATAAAAAAAGGCGTTACGAAGTGGTTCATACACTGTTTGTGATTTTTCATCAGTTGACGACTATGCTTTTGCATTGGCAATACTAAATGAAAAGAAATGGAAATATATAATCAGATTTTTGCTTATATACTTGAACAAATAGGCAGACCTCATAAACTAATTCGGCTTTATGCTTCTGTAGATGAATTGATTTTAAGGATTAAGAAGCGCGGTCGAGAGAATGAGCAAAGCATTAATAAGTCTTCATTATTAAAATTTGAAGAAAGTCTTAGCTTCGCAATTGATCGTTTTTATTATGATGTGCCATTAGTAAAGATTAATACCGAACAATATTCACAATCAGACTACTGCAAAAGATTTTTAGAAAACATATAAGCATCAATAGATGGTATAAAATATTATGATGTCTTAATTATTAAAGCGCCAAATATGGCGGTATTTTTATAATGCAAAAATTTGCTAAGAAGCTGTGTCTATAGCTTCTTAAAGCTAATGATATTAACGTAAAATGTCATGGTTGTTTATGAAAAACACAGTATATTGACTTGGTGATTTTGCAAAATTCAACATAAAAATGATGTTGAGTTTTGCAAAGATTGTCGAAAAATATCGCACAGGTGTGACGACATAATTCAACGTTAGATATTAAAATATATTAACCGAATAATTAAAATAATGGTATATTAAAACTCATAACTAAAATATTACAATACACGGTAAGAGGATGATACATATGAATAATAACAAGCAAAATCCATTGGGAAAAATGCTATTTTCGCTTCTTTAGCAGAAGTGTTAGGCACAGCAGTGTTAAAATTTCTTCCAAATAATATTCAGCTTATATTTGTGTTTTGTCATATGTTTTCCTGTGTTGATTGTTGCACTGTTCTTCTATGTATTATACAAAAACCAGAGAATTTTTATTCACCTGATTACTATAAAAGTGATAATAATTTTTTATATGCTATTAGAAAAGAATTAAGTGATTTATGTATATTACGGTGAAAATGTACCCCTGTTCCGGAGGAACGGATACCGTAAGTCCGGGACTAAGATACTGCGAGTCCGGAACAGGGATACCTCACTTAAGTGATTGCTACCTGCGAGTTCACTCGCTTAAGGCTGGATCTAATCCATATACCTCCCGCATAGATCGATAATTCGCAGGATCGGTTGGAACGATGTTGATCTTATATGCGTCATGCTTGATGCGGTCCAGGATTGCTTCTGAGAGGGGGACTATTATCACCACCAAGCTGATCATACCAGCCATTGGAATCATACTGGGAGCAGAAGATGGTAGAGGATCTCCTGCGTCTCCTATGGAGAAGCTCCAGAATGTCATGCTGTTCGGATTCCGTGGGTTTCAGCAGGAGCCATTCATCGATGATCAGCAGGACCGGGTTGGCATATTTCCCCTGGACTTTCTTGTATGTGCCATCGTTACGTGCCATCTCCAGTTCCAGGAGCAGATCCGGAAGCCGGACATATTTCGTTTTGTAACGCTGCTTACATGCTTCCATCCCGAACGCACAGGCCAGATAAGTCTTTCCACTTCCGGTAGCCCCGGTGATAAAGAGATTCCTGTGCTCTGTGATATATTCACAGGTTGCAAGCCGCTAAATCAAAGAACGGTTCAGCTTGCGCCCTGAAGTATAATTAATATCTCCAATGTATGCATCCGGCTGGTCGAACCCGGCATTGCGGATCAGGCGTTTCAGACTGTTGCTTTTACGATTGCTGTATTCGATGTCCACCAGCATCCCAAAACGGTCCTCAAAAGGAATCCCCTTCATCTTGGGATCCTCCATCTGGGTGCGGAATGCATCTGACATGGAAGTCAGGCGCATTTCAATGAGTTTATCTATAATGCTTTTGTGTACTCATAGTTCCTTACCTCCTGTAGTAATCTGCGCCTCTTGTAAGCGCATGGCTGCTCTTTTTTCTGATTCTGTATGGCTGCCTGTTGTCGGACCTTGGTCTGGCATCTCCATCTGGTCGCTTCTGGTATCAAGGATGTTCTTGATACTCTTATAGCTGGGAGTGGCCGTAAAGGAGAGTGCTTTCCGGCAGGCAGCTTCCAACCGACGGGCGGAATACTTGTCGGCCAGCTTCAAAAAGCCCCATACAGCTGCGGTAAGACTGTTGTTCTACACGTTTGGAGGTAAGGATTGCATCAACTACCTGGTAGGTACTGGAGCCGATCCGCTCCGCCCATTTGCGGAAACGGCCGCCGTTCCATTCCAGGTACTGCTGATGGGAAGCCGGCATGTGCTCTGTAACTGTACTGTATTGTCCCTTACGGCCATAAAGACGGCGGTGGAACGCAATCCGGTTGTGGTTGTAAAAATCTCAATGGTTTTATCTGTAACCCTCACATCAACTTTTCGTTTTATATATTCATAAGGAACTGAGTATAGCATTCCGGCAAAGGATATGTGATAATTGAACTGAACGGTGGCTTGTTTCCATTCCGCCAGTTCATATGGGGTGGCAGGCAAAGGCGCCAGCAATGGCAGTTCTTCGTTGCGGAAGATCTCGTACCGGCTGCCCTCTTTCTTTTGGAAAGGGCGACGACTGAAATCTTCCAGTTTCTGTCGGATTGCCTGGTTTAACTCACTAAGGGAGAAAAGAACTGCTCATTACGCAGGGCTGCGGTGATCCATGTGGAAATATTACCTACACTGCCCTCGGCATTGGGTTTGTCCTTTGGAGCCCGGACGCGGGCTGGGATAATCGCAGTGCCATAGTGCTCTGCCATCTCCTGATAGACGGCATTGATGCGCTGATCTTTCCATCCCTTATTGTGATCTACAGCAGTACGGCAGTTGTCCGGCACGAGAATCCTGGCGACACCGCCAAAGTACTCGTACATATGAACATGAGCAGTGATCCATGACGGCTGCTTTTTCATCCATGAATGCCTCTACATATGGATACTGGCTGTAGGTCATGACTCCTACGAAAATGTAAGCATCCAGGGTTTCGCCGGTGTCCGGATCTATGATGTGTGCCGGATCTCCGGCCCAATCTACTTCAACCTGTTCCGCAGGTTTTCGATGGATATGCATAGTGGCACGGCGCTTCTGCTCATCCTGCTGGATGTAATAGCAGAACTGAGAATACATAAGCGGCTCATCTCCGGAGAGGCGGCATTCCTCAAGGTACTCTGTCCAGAGAAGCTTTTTATTTACTCCATTGCGGAGAAGTTCCTTGCGGATATGCTCGTAATCAGGCATCCGCTTTGATGTGGCAGGTTTTGCTTTCGAATCAGGAAAAAGCAACTTACCAAGGACGGGATCTGTTAGCTTAGGATCCAGCGGCCATGAAAGCTTCTGCTCCCTTGCTGCCTTGAGCACCTTGTTAACTGTTGTTTTGGATGCATTGCAGCTGAGGGCAATGTTAGTTTGACTAAGACCCTAATCCGGATAGCCGGATGATCTGGCGATACTTGGTCATAAACGATGACCTCCTTTGTAATGTATTTACGCTTCAAAGCGTATGGATACGTTATAAAGAAAATCGGTATCATTTGACCGGAATCACAGTATTCAATGCCCAGAATTGCGGTATCCATCAAAGCGGATTCACGGTACTGTGCTTCCGGAATGACGGTTCAGAATCGCCCAGAATACTCATGATTTAGGAAATGAGGTAGCAAATGATAGTTCAGTTCCTCATGAGATTAGAGAAAAAGTACAGCTAAAAAATTGATTTAACAGAAGAACAGCTAAGTGAGCTTGACAGCGTAGTAAATGAAGATAAGATAAGTATAATAATTGATGGGACCAAGATAGAGGCGAATACAGTCAAATCATTTTATCGAAGCATTTTTAATTACCTTACTGAAAACGATATTGAGTTTAAACAACTACTTCCATTTAAAACAGGAAGTAAACGATATTTAATAAGTAAAGAAGGTAAACATATCAATGGAAAAGCATTTTATTCTCCTATAATTTTTGACGGATACTATATTGAAACTCATAAAAGTAAAAATGGAGCTAAGTCTGATATAATTAAATTTCTTAAAGAATTAAACTTAAAAGTTGAATCTTGTTGAGCATTTTTTCTCGTGGGTTTGACATAAGGGCGTCGGAGATTGTTATAAAATGTTTTGACTAAAATATGGTCAAGAATTGAGTGACTCATTAAGATAAGTTAAGATTCTTCCGCCTCTATAAGCGTAGAAGAATTATCCCAAATAAGATGAACGGTAGAAGTGGAACAGAGAAAACGGTATTTACCACTGACCTATAAAATTAGTTATGTACAAAGCCTCATATTTCCCAGTTCTCTGCGCATACTAAGAAAAACGAGGAGGTACAGATATGGCTAAGATTACCAGCAGTGTTACAGAACTTCCAAAGTCCTGCAAATCCGTTATGGAGAATATGGAGCGTGAATTGAGAGAGAGGACAGATCCTGTGAATTTGCAGACATTGACAGGGAGGCAAACCTGAAAATAAAGAATCTGGAAAAAAGAACTTTCACGTGAGACCAAGCAGGATGTGGTCCTGGTTGCCTATCAGACAGGAAAGTAAACAAAACCCGCAAAGTGTTTGAGGCTTTGCGGGATATTTTGAGTAGTGCATTCAGCTGGTCTTCTCTGTATATTCCAGGGCAATCCAGCCTGCTCCGGACAGCAGTTTCCCCAGAGATGCCCGCCGGAACGTTTCTCTTGCACGATTGTATAAACGCCCTGGTCAGAAATTGTTCCAGTGACCGGCTTACCGGAGCCTGGACCCTGGCGAATGTTTAACGCATCCGGGATAACCTTAACGGAATAGGGGAGATCACCCGGTGTGCTTTCCTTTACATACACCTTGTTTCCTGTCCAGTCATAAACACTGTATCCGGCAGGACAGGCCCGTTCGGCATTTTGTAAGGTTGCATAGGCACCCTTTTGCGAAGCCGCATTTTCCCAGGTTATCCGGATTCGATAGTATTTTCAGGGCAGATGTGTCTGCACCGGAGGAAGAATCTTCATCAGGGGTGGAAGGAACTCCATTTTTCATAACTGCAGCAACATCACTGCGGAACTGGTCCATATCTAACCCCAGAGGTTTCCAGATTTGAGTTGGATCAATATGGCCGGAGGATAGGCCGGCCAGATATCCCCCTCCTGATGAGAGGAAACCAGGTGAAGACCGCTTGCCAGTTTTGTCTTGGGATTCCAACCCCTATCCTGGCAGATTGAGGCGGTCAGTTCAACACATCCCTGGTAGGAGCATTTAATATTTTGCTGAAATTTTGTCTGGTTGGTAACCGTGTAATTGGCACCCCCAGTGTATTTCATATAGTCAGACTCCATCATCTCAATGGATATGAGGTTATTGTTTCCATATCCGGCGTCAGCCCAGGAACGAAAGTTCTCCGGCAGAAACTGAAGTACCTTACCCACTGTGTCAGCATCCACCGCGAAGTGGACGCAGGCATCTATGCCTGGCTGGTTCCAGTACTGCCCAAGGGCCTTAGCTGAACTCTGCGCAGTTCCAATGCTGTGTATCTGGACACCAATGGGGGTTATTCTGCGGCCACTGTTGTAGCAGTCGCTCTTTAAGGTAATACTTTATTTTATTCACTCTGCTCACTCCTCCTTACCGGACTGCTTGATCAGCTGATGGACATAATTGCTGAGTCCTGCCACCAGGATACCCTGGGTGACAGCAGTAAAGACAGCCATAGCTGCGCTTCGCTGTGTGTTTAGGGGACAGTTTCCCAGCACATACACCATACAGAGTACAATGCTCACAGCCCCAAGGATGAGGGGAATATATTTATCTTTGATCACAGCTGCCTTTTTCAGGGCCATGCCCAGAAAATAAAGCGCGATTGCAACTACAATCAATTCCGGCTTTACATAAGCCATTATATCTTCCATAAATTGTGAACCTCCTTTATTTGGTTCTATTTTGTATATACCCGGCAGGCATTTCATTTGCTGGACAGATACTTAGTTTATTTATATGCAGATATGGCTTATTTGTCAGGAGAGAGCGGACGTGTTCCGGAGGAACAGGTCAGGTCTTGGATTTTGGTGAGGCAGACGCGGCCCTGTCCTCTTTGGCATCAGGGGCAGTCAGGTTCATTTTAGGCGGTTCGAAGTGATAGACCGCCTCATGGGAGAGTCCAGCTCCGCTTCACTTTGTGGGGCGGAGGGGATAAGCCCTGTGCAGTCCGTGGAAGAGCAGGCATTGCCCAGGTAATCGTAGTCATTGATGATTTTTTCGTTGTCTTTGGATGGATTGGTCATAGAAAGCCTCCTTTATCATTTTGAATATAGTATGTCCGGCCTGTTTTGTGTTATACTCATAGAAGAATGTGCGAAGGAGAACGCGATGAATTACCGACTTTTGATTCAATATGATGGAACCAGGTATGATGGATGGCAGAGGCAGAAGACCACAGGCAGCACCATACAGGGAAAAATAGAGGACGTACTTGGACGGATGACGGGGAGCGGCGGAAATCAAGGGGAGCCAGCAGGACAGACGCAGGCGTTCATGCCAGAGGGCAGGTGGCGAATGTTCAGCTTCCGGACGAGTTTACAGCAGAGGAGATAGGGGATTACCTAAACCGCTACCTGCCGGAGGATATAGGTGTGTTGGAGGTAAAAAGAGGTCTCCGACCGGTTTCACAGCAGGCTGAATGCGGGGAGAAGACATATCTCTACCAGTTTCCACAAATACCATTAAAAATGTTTTTGAGCGAAAGTATATTTATGATTTAGATCATCCCCTGGATGTGGAGCGGATGGAGGAGGCGGCGCAGTATCTGACCGGAGAACATGATTTTCAGAGCTTCTGCGGAAAGAAAATAAAAAAAAGACTGCTGTGCGCAGGCTGTACGCTGTAGAGTTTAAGCAGCTTAGGGGTGAACTTCAGATTTACTACAGGGAAGCGGATTCCTCTACAATATGGTGAGGATTCTCACAGGGACCCTGATTGAGGTGGGGCTGTATGAACGGGCACCGGCATCTGTAAAGGAAATTTTGAGGGCAAGAGAGAGGGCACAGGCAGGCCACACAGCCCCTGCAAAAGGGCTGTGCCTGCTGAAAATTCAATTTTAATAACCCAGAACCTCGCCGATCAAAATCACCTTGATACGGCCTGGAGTTCTGCTGAAACGGGTGATCACTGTCTGGCAGCAGATGCAGTCCGGGGAAAGACAGTTTTGACATACCCCGTAGCCTGGCAGGGAGTTTTGTGCTTAGGCGCATAGCATTGGGCGGTGCGGCGGCCGTATGTACACGGCTGACTGCTTCCTCGGGGCTGCTTACCACCTTGTTCATACCAACCAGCATGAGGATGTAATCCGGCCCGTAGGCGAGAGCAGCCACACGGTTGCCGTTGCCATCGATATTGACCAGCTGTCCGTCCAGGGTGATGGCATTGCACCCCATCAGATAGTAGTCTGCGCTAAAGGCCTGCCGGTATGCTGCCTTTTTTTTCTTCGGGAGTTCTGGCTTTTTCCCTGCTAAAGAGGGTCAGGTCTGAATCACTCAGGGCGTCCATGAGCCCGCACTGAGAGAGGGTCATGGAACCGCCCCAGGATACGGTGGAACCCTTTGGTATAAGGGACATAGCCTTTTGAACGGCTGACTGGCAGTCCGGGCAGTAATAGCCCTCCATATTGCGTTTTTCCAGGTGGCGGATAATGTGTTCTGCCTGCTTTTCATAAAACTCTTTTACTGGTGTCATAGTTACAATCCCTCCTAACATAAAAATCTTTTACCAGTATATCACAATAAGCATTGAAAATCACCAAAACTCAAGTATAATGTTACGTATCGAAAAAGAGCGTTGCTGTTCACTCAGGTCTGAGCATTTACTGCGCAGACCGTGAGAAAATGATTCAGGGGTGCATAAAATAAACAAGAGAAAGAGGACTGGTTTATGAAAAAAATTCTGGATTTAATTGCCGAAGAGATGACGAAGGCTTTTGAGGAGGCGGGATATGACGCTTCCTACGCTAAAGTAACACTCTCAAATCGGCCCGATCTGTGCGAATATCAGTGCAACGGAGCCATGGCGGGAGCCAAGGTATACAAGAAAGCGCCTATCATGATTGCTGGCGATGTGGTAAAAAAGCTGCAGGGAAGCAGTGTGTTCTCAGAGATGTCAGCAGTGAACCCTGGGTTCATAAACCTGAAGCTGAACAAGGAGTTTTTGGCAGAGTATTTGCGTAATATGCAGGAGGATGAGAATCTTTCCGTGGAAAAGACGGAACATCCCAGAAAGATTATCATTGATTACGGCGGACCAAATGTAGCGAAGCCTCTTCATGTGGGGGCATTTGCGTTCCGCGATCATTGGGGAGAGCATTAAGCGCATGGGCCGGCTGTTAGGGCATGAGGTGATTGGAGATGTCCATCTCGGGGACTGGGGCCTTCAGATGGGTCTGATTATTACTGAGCTGAAGAGACGCAAGCCGGAGCTGGTGTATTTTGATGAAGCTTTCGAGGGGAATACCCTGAAGAGGCTCCCTTTACAATCAGCCAACTGGAGGAGATTTATCCCACAGCCAGTGCGCGCTCCAAAGAGGATGAGCAGTATAAAGAGGAGGCAATGCAGGCAACCTTTATGCTGCAGCATGGACATAAGGGATATCAGGCAATCTTAAGGCACATACTGAATGTGTCTGTGACGGATTTAAAGAAAAACTATGAAAAGCTAAACGTGACCTTTGACCTTTGGAAGGGGGAGTCAGATGCCCAGCCCTATATCCCGGAGATGGTGGAATCTATGAAGCGGGAGGGATATGCCCGTTTGGATGAGGGAGCCTGGGTAGTGGATGTGAAGGAAGATACCGATACAAAGGAGATTCCACCCTGCATTCTCTTAAAGTCCGACGGGGCTTCCCTTTATACTACCACAGATTTGGCTACAATCATTGACCGGATGAAGCATTACCAGCCTGATGAGATAATCTATGTGGTGGACAAGCGTCAGGAGATGCATTTCACCCAGGTGTTCCGCTGTGCCAGGAAGACAAAGCTGGTTAATGAGGATACCCGGCTTCGCTTTTTGGGCTTTGGAACCATGAACGGCAAGGACGGAAAGCCGTTTAAGACCAGAGAGGGCGGTGTCATGCGTCTGGAGAACCTGATCAGTGACATCAATGAGGAGATGTTTAAAAGATCACGGACAACCATGAGATTGACCCAGGGGAGGCAAGAGAGACGTCAAGATCGTTGGCCTGTCTGCCATTAAGTACGGAGATCTCTCCAACCAGGCGTCTAAGGACTATGTCTTTGATGTGGACAGGTTTACTTCCTTTGAGGGAACACCGGGCCTTATATTCTTTACACAATTGTGCGGATCAAGTCCATTCTGAACAAATACCAGGCAGGTGGAGGAAAGATAGGAGCTCATCAAATCCGCAAACCCTCAGGGGACAGCGAGAAAGCATTGATGCTGGAGCTGTCCAGGTATAACGGAGTGATGGAAAATGCGTTTGAAGAGATAGCACCCACAAGATTTGCTCTTATATATATGATTTGGCAAACGCTTTTAACCGGTTCTACCACGAGACAAAAAAATACTCTCGGAAGAGTGTGAGGAGCAAAAGGGAGCTGGATTTCTCTGCTGCTTTTGTCAAAAGATGTCTTGGAAACAAGTATTGATGTTCTGGGATTCGGCGCTCCTGAGAGAATGTAGGAAATACCCGTAAAATTTCAGAGGAATTGTGGAATAATCCGAAATTCCGGTGCATATATTTAAAGAAATGATTTGAATAAAATCATTTTTTTTTTTTTGTTTCATAGAAAAATACGTCCTATGAAACAAAAACGCTCCGCTAGGGAGGATTCTCTTTTACAGAAAAAGAGCTTTGAAATTGTATTCGGAGGAATGAAGGATGAAAAAGACAAAAAGGCGCTGAAATTGGCGGGACTTGCAATTGTTTTATTGGTATTGGCTGCAGAGGGGATTTTGGTCTACCATATAAACAGTCATGCCATGCAGAATGTGGTCACTGTGGGAAATGTGAATATCCGTCTGACAGAACCGGAATACGAAAGACAAAGAGATGAGGAAGAAAGCGAGAGTGAAACAGGACAAGCTATTGTAGTGGAAAATGTAAAACCTGGAGAAAAAATCCTCAGAGATCCCACTATTGTGGTGGAAGAGGGATCACAAACAGCGTACTTAAGGACAAGAATTGTGGTGAAAGGACTTACCGAGTATCAAAAAACGATCTCTTAGAACACATTGAGCTGGCCTCAGGGTGGAACTACAACACCCAGGATGGATATTACTACTTTAAAAATCCTGTGACAGGTGGAGACAGCGTAAACTTTTTTCAGGGGTAACCATCCCAGGAGCGTGGAAGGGGATGCCGGAGGGACTGAGGTTTCAGATCAGTGTGCTGGCGGAGGCGGTTCAGGCATCTTATCTGACACCCAATATCAATTCAGACTGTCAAATGATTGGATGGATTCCCACAGAGATATTACTACAAACAAAAAGAGATTTAATATTTTGATAAAAATTTGTACATAGTGTCAATGGTAAAAGCTGGAAAAATCGGTTATGCTAATACTACCAGAGAGAGTGGAGGTGGCATAACTGGAGAAAGGGTCTTTGCTGAACGAAACATACCGCCTGGTGCAAAAGCTTGGAAGCGGAGGCGGAGGGAGCGTGTACTTGGCAATCCATGAGCGCACCTGCCGGCTTTGGGCAGTGAAACGCATTACGGAAAATGAACTGCGCATCGGGGAAGGGGAGGCAGCTTTCTGGATGGGACTTGCCCATCCGGGACTTCCTGAACTGGCGGATCTGTTCAGAGAGGGGGAGTACTGGTATTTAGTTATAGAATATATCCCTGGTAAAACGCTGGAGACGATCCGGCGAGAGGAGGGTGGACAGTCCCCCGCCCGGGTGGCTGACTGGATGCGGCAGTTGTGTGAGACTCTGAACTATCTGCACAGCAGGACTCCCCGGTGATACACGGGGATATCAAGCCCTCGAACCTGATCTGCGAATCAGGAGGAAGACTTATACTTACGGATCTGGGGTCTTCCAGAAAGACTGGCTCCCTCAACCCCGTGGTCCATGGAACAAGATTTTACGCCGCCCCTGAGCAGTTCCATGGACAGGCGGAGGTCTGTTCTGACATTTACAGCATGGGAAAGACAATGGAATATATGTTGGAGGAAACAGGGGCGGGAGGCAGAGGGCGACAAAAACAGGAGCCAGAGGGCCCAAAAGATCGGGAAACAAAGGATACGGGAGGAAGCGCGGACGAAAAAGACATCAATAGAATTTTAGACAAGTGCACGGAACCGGACCCACAGAAGAGGTACCGTTCTGCGCAGGAGGTGGAGGATGCCCTTTTGAGATCCGGTAAAAAGGCCGGACAAAAGTGGCTGGCTGTGCTGGCAGGGGTTTGCAGCATGGCGGCCGCAGCCGTGACAGCAGTGGAACGAAGTCAGACAAAGATTCAGAGTGAGCAATATCAAATCTACTGTCAAAGCAGTGACATTTCAGAAATTAAATCAGCAATTTTCTTAGATCCCTATCGGGATGAAGCATACCAAAAATTAATTGAACAAATTTTAAAGGATTATAGGATGACAGCGGAGGAGGAGACAGAGCTACGGGAAATCCTGCAGGAAAACGAAAAATATTTGAGACAAGAACCAAAGGCGTATGGGGAGGTTGCATACCAGGTGGGGATTGCCTATTGGTTCTACGATGAGGAGCAGGACAACAAAAAAAAGGGGCTGCATGGTTTGAAAAAGCAGAAAAAACCAAATGTCTTACTGAGGAACAACAGGAGAAGTGCCAAGCTTTTTACAAAGCTAGGGGAAGGCATACAGGTTCTTGGACCAGAAAGCAGCGCTGGAGGCCGGAGGGTTTTCCTACCTGGAACTATGGAGCACATGCAGGAATTGAGCGTTCAGGGGAGAAAAGAAGAGGGGTCCTGGAGCTACAGATTTGGAGAGAATTACTGGGATTTGTGAACACTTGTATGAGTGGGTTTTACCGGGAGGGAGTGCCAAGGGAGGAGATAGAGGATTTGCTTAGGCGAGCTGAGGCAGAGACAGGCAGCAGGACAGAGAGGGAGGAGAGCTTAAAGGAGACTCAAGAGATTAAAAAGGCAGGTTTTTCTGGCCAAGAAGGGGCTGGAGGCTGTTTACAGAGAGACAGGAAAGGAAGAGAACAGATGAAGAGGATTTTCATTCTTCTGCTTTTTGGTTTTTCTGCTGTCCGCAGCGGACCGCAGGGAGATGAGCGGATGTGAAGGAAAGGTGAGATTTGAGGACGTGGCGTCAGAAAAGAGAGAAGACAGTGCCGAGCAGCGGGTTAAGCATGTGGCAGGGCATGAACGCAGCACTGAGAGCAAAATAGAAAGTAAGATAAAAAACAGAGTGAAACAGAGCGTGAGATAGAGAGTAAATCAATGCGAAGGGGAGATAGCAGGGGAGAGAGTGGGACAGAGATTGGGATAAAGAGTAAGAGAGAAAGTGAGATGGAAAGCGGAATGGAAAGCGGGACAGAAAGCGGAATGGAAAGCGGGACAGAAAGTGAGACGGAAAGAGGTACAGAAAGTGAAACGGAGAGTGAGTCCGAAGATGAGTCGGAAACCCAGTCTGAGACCCCGATTCGAAAAGTAATCAAGGTGAAAGACGTATGGGTAGATTATCCCAAGGCTTCCCGTGAGTACGATGATACACAGCGTGTAAAGCTGCAGGTAAAGACAGAGCAGGTCGGAGAGGGGGATGTGTCCGTATATGCGGAGGGCATGGCTGAAAAGAAGAATGTGGGGAAGTGGTGGGTCAAGCCCAGCTATACTCTAAGGGGAGAGGACAGGGAAGAATTTGAGCTGGAGATTTTGGAACCTGATGACCTGTATGTGTCTATTCGTCCAAAAGTATTGGATGTTAAAATCGCAGATGCAAAAAAGGAATACTTTGCCGAGGCAGAGCTCTCAAACCTGGTATTTCAAATATACCCCTTTGTAAATGTTTCGGGATTTGTAAAAACGGTGAGGCAGTGGAGGAGCCGCCGGAGGGATTTAAGGCCCCTGAGATCGTTTTTTGAACACTAAGGTGATAACAAAGGAGAGCCCGATGTATGACAAGGATGGGAACAGGATGGCCTATGAGGGGGCGCTGAGAGGTAAGGGTTAGGGAAAATGGGAGGACAATCCCAGCGCCGCCGGATAATTACTGCTATGACTTGAGCCGTGGCTCCAAACATTACAGAATGGGGAGTGTCACAGTGGTGAAGAGCAAGGGAGCCGTTGCATTTCAGATGGAAGCAGTTGATGGAGGTTTTTGTAAGCGGGGCGAGATACTTTGGGTGAGCAGGAGGAGCGTACTGGCTTTTCAGCCTGAGAAGGGCAGTGGATTTAACAAGACGGTAGTGTACGGTCCGTTACAGGAAAGCTAACAACCTGTACTTTTTGCATTTCAAAGGGTGGATCAAAACGGTACGGTACGCGCAGAATCTGAGCCGCAGAAATGTAAAGTGCAGGTGGACGGGGAGGGCCTAAGGGAAATATTTTTATGAGGGGGAAGGAGAACTTTCCTCAATATAGCAGGGAAAAGGAGGTACTGGAAACACAGTTTTCGGACCAGGAGTCCGGAGTAAAGTCTCTGGCCTACTGTTTCTATGCAGCGCCCAAAACTCTGGAACAGATTATCGAAAATGGGGATCATGCGCCATGGATAAAGCTTGACGGTCCGGTTACCATCCAACAGGAGGGGGCATGGCAGATGGCCGTTCGGGCTGAGGACTGGGTGGGAAATGTATCCTATTCTTTAAGTCCCGATTTTGTCCTGGATTTTACAGAACCCCGGATTATGGTCAATGGGACAAAGGATGGAGCAGCCACCCGGCAAAAGGCAGAGCTGGAGATACTGTTTACGGACCAATACTTAAAGGAGGAGAGCTTGAGGGTGGAACTGTCACATGAGGGACGGGGCGCGTTACACTTATCCCGCAGAAAACAAGAACCAGGGAGGGGTGAGATGGAGATTCCGGGATATCCCTAGAAAAAAGAGCGTGACGGGCATTATAAGTTGACCGTATCCGCAGAGGACCTTGCAGGAAACATGGCAAGGAAAGAGATGAATTTTTCGGTCAACAGGTATGGATCCGTTTATTATCCGGACCTGAACACGCAGGAACGCATCCAGGCATACTATCTGGCTGAGGAATTTCCAGTTGTGATCAGAGAAATAAATGTGAACAGACTGGTGCAGACTCAGATTACATGCAGCAGAAACGGCGAGACATCCATTTTAAAAGAGGGAGGGATTATACGGTCAATGGGAAGGAACAGGGGAACAAAAGCTATGGTTATACGTATGAGATTAAGGCAGAGTGCTTTGCGAAGGAGGGCAGATATTCCGTGATGGTGTCCTCACTGGATCAGGCGGGGAATCGGTCTGATAGTCGGGCTGCGCAGACAATGGCGGAATTTGTCATAGACAAAACCCCACCCAGATGTGTGGTGACGGGAATAGAACCGGGAGCTGTGTACAGGGAGAGAGAACGGGAAGTGCGTATTGATGCAGGGGAGAATTACTGCCTGGATCAGCTGCAGGTATTTCAGAATGGTGAGTTGGTGGCAGAGACGGACCAGGAACAGCTGACTTGGATTTTTTCTGGTAGTAGCCAATGGCAGACCCTGCGGGTGTATGCCAGGGATAAGGCGGGGAATGAGTACAAGGGCGACGAGATAACAGTATGGGTATCAGATAAAGGAATAATGCCGCAAAAAAGGAAAAGATGCCTACAGCAGAGAAAACAGGTGATGGGACAAAGGAGGACAACACAGAGAGATTTACAGAGAGATCAGAAGCGGAACCGGAACGGAGGGCACATGGCCAGGAGCAGGCGGCACACATGAAACAACCCGGGGAAGCGGCGCTGGATTTGGCGGTACATGGGGCATTTCTGTGGGGATGGTGATGGGGGCTGCAGCTGGTGTGCTGATTTGGAGAAGACGTACCAAGCGGTGAAAGTGGTTGCAGTTATCATGGAAAAAATTATATAATGTGTGTTATGGATAGCCTGTTTTCACAGACGTATCTGTTAGTAAATTCTTGGAGAAAAATCATGATATATAAAATTGGAAATGTATTTGTTCCCCTTCTTATCCATTATTTGATTGCTGCATTTGTGCTGCTTTTTTGGGGCGAATTTCATGGATGACGCACTTTTTAACCTCTCTCACAGCACTGGTTGCGCTTCCTGTGATGTGGTATCTATACAGGCGGGACCGCCGAAATGGAGCTGTAGAGACAACTGCCCTAAGGGGGACAGTGCCCTGGTGGGCGTTTCTGGTTACTATACTCTTGGGAATTGTATCCAATCAGATGATTACGGGGGTTATGAATTATTTCCGTGTCACCCAGCAGTTCTCCAATGAAGTGCAGGAGGGCCTCCTTCGGGGGAGATATCTGGGCGCAGGTTCTTGGACTTGGAATTTTGGTACCTGTGATGGAAGAGATTTTGTTTCGGGGGCTGATTTACAACCGTTTGAAAAAAATATGTTTCTCTTTGGACAGCAATTCTGGGGAGCCGTGATTTTCGCCCTTTATCATGGAAATATGGTGCAGTTTCTGTTTGCGCTTCCTATGGGTCTGCTGATTATTCTGCTCTATGAGAGATGGCATTCTCTGTCAATCCCCATTGTTTTCCATATAGCAGCCAATTTAAGTACTGTGCTATTGAACTGCCTGGTACTGAAGTGATGTGTATTGTGCGTATGTTAACGAGAATGACATGAAAAAAGGCAGAAGAGAAAGATAAAAATGAATATAAGTTAAAATAGACGAATAATCTGACAACTTATGTGAATTTTTTCTTTACAGATTTTAAAAATAGGTGTATAGTATGCATACGATGACAGAAAACAATAAGATCGTTTAGATCACATAGAGAAAGGGTTGGACGTATGGATACCATGAACAGAACATTCTCTGTTCAATATCCGGGATTGTACAGGCCGGAGTTTGAACACGACAACTGTGGTATTGGTGCTGTTGTCAATATCAAGGGAGTCAAAACCCATGAAACGGTTGAGAACGCACTTAGAATTGTAGAAAATTTAGAACATAGAGCTGGCAAAGATGCCGAAGGAAAAACAGGTGACGGAGTAGGAATCCTATTACAGATTTCTCACAGATTCTTCTCCAAAACCTGCAGATCCCTCGGCATCTTTTTTAGGTTCTGAGAGAGAATACGGAATCGGTATGTTTTTCTTTCCACAGGATGAACTAAAAAGAAACCAGGCTAAAAAGATGTTTGAAATCATTGTGGAGAAGGAAGGCTTGGAATTTCTGGGATGGAGAGAAGTGCCAACCGTGCAGGAGGTGCTGGGACACAAAGCGAAGGAGTGTATGCCGTGCATTGCCCAGGGGTTTGTGAAGAAACCCAGGATGTTGAGAAAGGGCTGGACTTTGACAGAAAGCTCTATGTGGTACGCCGCGTATTTGAGCAGAGCAGTGATGATACCTATGTGGTATCCCTGTCCAGCAGAACGATTGTGTATAAGGGTATGTTTCTTGTGGGACAGCTGCGTACCTTTTTTAAAGATCTCCAGAGTCCGGATTACGAGTCTGCGATTGCCACGGTGCATTCCAGATTCAGCACGAATACAAATCCCAGCTGGGAGAGAGCGCATCCCAACCGTATTATTGTACACAATGGGGAGATTAACACCATCCGTGGAAATGCGGATAAGATGCTGGCGCGGGAGGAGACTATGTCCTCCGAATATTTTAACAGGGAGCTGCACAAGGTGCTGCCGGTAGTCAACACGGCGGGTTCCGACTCAGCCATGATGGACAATACGCTGGAGTTCCTGGTGATGAGCGGTATAGAACTACCTCTGGCTGTCATGATCATGATACCTGAGCCCTGGTCCAACAATGGGACCATGACGCAGAATAAAAAGGACTTTTACCAGTATTATGCCACAATGATGGAGCCCTGGGACGGTCCTGCGTCCATTGTGTTCAGCGACGGTGATCTGATCGGCGCTGTGCTGGACCGGAATGGACTGAGACCTTCCAGATACTATATCACAGAGGATGGGTACCTGATCCTCTCTTCAGAGGTGGGCGTACTGGACATTGATCCCACCAGAATTGTCCAGAAGGAGAGATTGCATCCTGGAAAGATGCTGTTGGTGGACACTATTTTAGGCAGGGTGATAGACGATGATGAACTGAAAGAAAAATACGCCAGAAAACAGCCTTACGGGGAATGGCTGGACCAGTATCTGGTGAATCTAAAGGATTTGCGGATTCCCAATATCCGTGTGCCCCAATACGACGACGAGGAGCTGGATAAACTGCAGAAGGCCTTTGGATACACTTATGAGGAATACCAGACTTCCATCCGAAATATGGCCTTAAACGGAGCGGAGGGAATCAGCGCCATGGGAGTGGATACCCCTCTGGCTGTGCTGTCAGACCAGTATCAGCCACTGTTTAACTACTTTAAACAGCTGTTTGCCCAGGTTACCAATCCTCCCATTGACGCGATCCGGGAGGAGGTCATTACCTCCACCACCGTCTATGTGGGGAAAGACGGAAATTTATTGAATGAACAGCCAATCAACTGCCAAGTTTTGAAGGTGGATAACCCCATTCTCACAAATACCGATATCCTGAAAATTAAGCACATGAAGGTAGACGGCTTTTAAGGTGGAGGAGGTTCCCATCACCTACTATAAAAACACAAATCTGGAGAGGGCCATTGAGCATCTCTTTGTGGAGGTGGACAGAGCTCACCGGGACGGGGCCGATATTCTGATCCTCACGGACCGGGGAGTGGATGAGAACCATGTTCCCATTCCGTCACTCTTAGCTGTGTCCGCAGTGCATCAGCATCTGGTAAAGACAAAGAAAAGGACGTCCCTGGCAATTGTACTGGAGTCCGGAGAGCCCCAGGGAGGTACACCACTTTGCCACACTTTTGGGATATGGAGCCTGTGCGATCAATCCATATTTGGCACAGGAGACCATACGTCAGTTGATTGACTGCGGCATGCTGGAAAAGGATTATTACGCGGCAGTGAATGACTACAACCAGGCTGTGCTTCATGGCATTGTAAAGATTGCTTCTAAGATGGGAATTTCCACGATCCAGTCCTATCAGGGATCACAGATTTTTGAGGCTATTGGAATTGACCAGATGGTGATTGACAAGTATTTTACCAATACCGTGAGCAGGATCGGAGGTATTACTCTGGAGGATATCGCGAGGGATGTGGATTCTCTTCACACGGAAGCCTTTGATCCGTTGGGCTTGAAGTCGGATCTGACCCTGAACAGCGTGGGGCGTCACAAGATGAGAAGCGCTGGGGAGGAGCACAGATACAATCCTCAGACCATCCATCTGCTCCAGCAGTCCGCCCAGAGAGGGGACTATAAGCTATTTAAGGAATATACGCAGCTGGTGGATAAAGAGGATTCCGGTTATTTGAGAAGTCTGATGGACTTTAATTATCCGGAAAAGGGAATTCCTTTGAGCGAGGTGGAGAGCGTAGAATCCATTGTCACCAGGTTTAAGACCGGCGCCATGTCCTACGGCTCTATTTCACAGGAAGCCCATGAGACTCTGGCCATTGCCATGAACCGTCTGCACGGCAAGTCCAACAGCGGCGAGGGTGGTGAGAGTCTGGACAGAATGATACCTGGCAGTGACGGTTTGGATCGCTGTTCCGCTATCAAACAGGTGGCATCCGGTCGTTTTGGGGTTACCTCCAGATACTTGGTGAGCGCGCAGGAGATTCAGATCAAGATGGCACAGGGTGCAAAGCCGGGCGAGGGAGGACACCTTCCGGGCGGAAAGGTATATCCGTGGGTTGCTAAGACAAGGCACTCCACCCCGGGGTAGGCTTGATCTCACCGCCGCCGCATCACGATATCTATTCCATCGAGGACCTGGCAGAGCTGATCTATGACCTGAAAAATGCGAACAAAAAGGCGCGGATTTCCGTGAAGCTGGTATCCGAGGCAGGGGTGGGAACTGTTGCGGCAGGTGTAGCCAAGGCAGGAGCCCAGGTAATCCTGATTTCCGGATATGATGGAGGTACTGGTGCAGCACCCAGAAGCTCCATTCACAATGCAGGACTTCCATGGGAATTGGGATTGGCTGAAACACACCAGACTTTAATAATGAACGGACTGAGAAACAAAGTGCGTATCGAAACGGATGGAAAACTTATGAGCGGTCGAGATGTTGCCATAGCGGCCATACTGGGAGCTGAGGAGTTTGGATTTGCCACTGCACCTCTGGTGACCATGGGATGTGTGATGATGCGTGTCTGCAATCTGGATACTTGTCCGGTGGGGATCGCAACACAAAATCCCGAGCTGCGCAGACGCTTCCGGGGAAACCGGAATATGTCATGAATTTTATGCGCTTTATTGCAGAAGAACTGAGAGAATATATGGCAAAGCTGGGCGTACGTACAGTGGATGAACTGGTGGGACGCACGGATCTTTTGTTGAGAAAAGAGCATACGGAGAAAGTCCATGCGGGCAGGGTAGATCTTAGCGCTATTTTACAAAACCCCTATGAAGGATCAGAGCGCAAGGTGACCTTTGATCCAACACAGATTTATGATTTCCATCTGGAAAAGACCGCTGATGAGAGGATATTGCTGAGAAAACTGCGGCCTGCCTTGGAAAAGGGGCAGAAGCGCAGCATAGAGGTGGATGTGACCAATACAGATAGGGCCTTTGGTACCATTTTTGGATCAGAGATAACCAGTATGTATGGTGACACCCTGGAGGAAGATACCTACACAATAAAATGCAACGGAGCCGGGGGACAGAGCTTTGGAGCCTTTATTCCCAAGGGACTTACCCTGGAGCTGGTGGGAGACAGCAATGACTATTTCGGAAAGGGGCTTTCCGGCGGAAAACTCATTGTCTATCCGCCGAAAGGCGTCCTGTTTAAAGAGGATGAGAATATTATTGTGGGAAACGTGGCTCTTTACGGGGCAACCAGTGGAAAAGCCTATATAAACGGTGTGGCAGGAGAACGGTTCTGTGTCCGCAATTCCGGTGCCATTGCTGTGGTGGAAGGAGTGGGTGACCACGGATGCGAGTATATGACAGGTGGCCGTGTGGTGGTGCTTGGAAAGACAGGCAAAAACTTTGCGGCAGGTATGAGCGGCGGCATCGCTTATGTGATAGATGAGGACAGCGATTTATACACCAAGGTAAATAAATCGATGGTCTCGATTGAAAAGCTTTCAAATAAATACGATGTACTGGAGCTGAAAGAGATGATCAAAGATCATGTGGCTTACACCAACTCCACGAAGGGAAAGAGATCCTGGAGAAGTTCGGAGAATACCTGCCTAAGTTTAAGAAGATTATTCCTCATGACTACAACCGCATGCTGATGGCGATTGTACAGATGGAAGAGAAAGGCCTGAGCAGTGAACAGGCTCAGATTGAAGCATTCTATGCGAATAAGAGAGGATAGGAGGGCAGAAGAATGGGAAAACCGACAGGGTTTTTAGAATATGAGAGACAGACAAGTGAAGAGACAGAGCCAAAGGCCAGAATCAAGAATTTTAAAGAATTCCACTCCCTCTGCCCCAGGAAAAACAGAGAATTCAGGGGGCCAGGTGTATGGCCTGCGGAGTGCCGTTCTGCCAGTACGGCAAAATGATCGGAGGTATGGCTTCCGGCTGTCCGCTCAACAACCTGATTCCGGAGTGGAATGATCTGGTGTACACAGGAAACTGGGAGATGGCCTATAAGCGCCTGATGAAGACCAACTGTTTTCCGGAATTCACGGCAAGGGTATGCCCTGCGCTGTGTGAGGCGGCCTGTACCTGCAATTTAAACGGTGATCCCGTATCTACAAAAGGAGAATGAGCGGGCAATCATTGAAAACGCGTTTGACGCAGGCCTGGTGACGCCCGAACCCCCCAAGGTGCGCACCGGCAAAAAGAGTGGCTGTGGTGGGCAGCGGTCCTGCGGGTCTTGCGGCCGCTATGCAGCTTAACTCACGAGGACATCACGTTACGGTCTTTGAGCGCAGTGACCGGATCGGAGGCCTGCTGCGGTATGGCATTCCGAATATGAAACTGGAAAAAGAGGTGATCGACCGCCGGATAGCCATTATGGAGGCGGAAGGAGTGGAATTTGTCACCAATGTGAATGTGGGGGAGGATGTAAAAGGCGGCAAAGCTGCTAAAGGATTATGACCGGGTTATTCTGGCCTGCGGTGCATCCAACCCCAGGGATATCAAAGTTCCCGGCAGGGATGCAAAGGGAATCCACTTTGCGGTTGATTTTCTGACTGCCACGACCAAGAGCTTGCTGGATAGCAGCTTTGCGGATAACAAGTTTATTCCGGCTAAGGGGAAAAAAGGTGATGGTTATCGGGGGTGGAGATACGGGAAATGACTGTGTCGGTACTGCCATCCGTCTGGGCGCAGCTAGCGTGCTCCAACTGGAGATGATGCCCAAGGCGCCGGATACCAGGGCAGACAACAATCCCTGGCCTGAGTGGCCCAGAGTCTGCAAGACCGACTATGGACAGGAGGAGGCCATAGCTGTATTTGGTCATGATCCCAGGGTGTATCAGACCACAGTATCTGAATTTGTCAAAAACAAGAAGGAGAAGTCTGCCAGGCAAAGCTGGTAAAGCTGAAGAGCAGGAAGGACGAGAAGACCGGACGTATGATGATGGTTCCCGTGGAGGGAAGCGAGTATGTGGTAGATGTGGACCTAGTACTGATTGCCGCTGGCTTTCTGGGGTCACAAAAATATGTGACGGATGCCTTTAAAGTGGAGCTCGACGGGCGGACGAATGTAAAGACAGAGCCTGAACCGTACCAGACCTCCGTGTCAAACGTGTTTGCGGCGGGGGATATGCGAAGAGGACAGTCGCTGGTGGTGTGGGCTATACAAGAGGGAAGAGAGGCAGCCAAAGCGGTAGACCGGTCCCTGATGGGATACACAAATTTATAAAACAACAGCCGGGAACAAAGCTTTAACAGGTTCCCGGCTGTCATACTGTCAAGAATTACCTGGTCATTTCCGAAACTTACCTGGTCATTTCCGGAAATTACCTGGTCATTTCTGAAAAATTACCTGGTCATTTTGACGTTTCAGGGATTTACTCCCGCAAGATGGTCCATTCCTTGACTCAGTATGCTGTATACATGATCATCCTCCAGGGAGTAAAAGATGGTTTTTCCCTCCCTGCGGAACTTGACGAGACGGCTTTGCTTCAGGATTCTCAGCTGGTGGGATATGGCACTCTGAGTCATATTCAGGAGCTGCGCTATATCACACACACACATCTCACTCTCAAGGAGTACATAAAGAATTTTAATCCTGGTAGAATCTCCAAAAATTTTGAAAAGTTCGGCCAAATCATAGAGTCTCTCCTCATCAGGCATCTGCTTCTGAACAGATTCAATAATATCTGGATGGGCATGTATATAATCACATTTTGGTGCATCGTCATTCTGTTGCATAATAAGAACTCCTTTCTTGTGTGCTGTTGTATGTGTGTTTCCCAATTAATCAACAGGCCTGTGCAATACCGCACAGTTCCGTTTCTTAGTATAACACTAATTGACATAAGAAGCAAAAGGTCAGTCCAGGGAGTTCTTCCTGGGCAGCAAAGCAACGACTCCCAGCATCAGGATAGGAAAAAGCAGGGCAAAGAGCACAGCCGCCCAGAGCCAGTAGGGGGCTTGAGGACAGGGCAGCGGTCAGGTAGCTGGCCACGCACAGTACACTGCTTATCACAATGAATTTTTTAGATTTATCCGGGCTCCGTATTTTTCAAAAAAGTCCGCGACAGGCCCATCAGGATGGCAAAAGCACACGGGCCCAACAGATCCCCTGCGGTCTTGGATACCTGGAGGGCTGATTCTGCGAAAAAAAGATGCCCATTGGGAAATGGCCTGTTCCGACGCTCCTGAACAGATCATCAATAGAAGAAACATCCAGAAAAGCTTCATGGAAAAAAAGCTGGCTAACGGCAATGGGTTTATGTCCTTCCCCGATGGTGTTAAAGGGGTACTTTGGCGAAGAGCAGAGCGTTGCACAGCGGAATGATGGCCCAAAGTGAAGCCAGAATGCGCCAGCCGGAGATTCCAACTGTAACAAAAAAAGAGGAGTGGAGCATATATGCGCGCCTACCACACAGATACGGTAGCCGATTTTGTCCAGAGAAATGGCAAACTCTGTCTGGAAGGTCAGAAAAAGCAGCGGAGCCAGATTGTTGATGCACTTGTTTCAAATTGCACTTTTGTAGTACATGTGGTAAGATTATAGCATTCACACGTCAAATTGCATACGGTAAATTGGGGATTGGGGGAAGAAGAATGAAGGTTTTGGATCTGCACTGCGATACCATTTCAAGGCTGCATCGCTCGGAGGGGGTGCCAAAGAGGTGACAGTCTAAGAAAAAATGCCATTCACGTTGACTTGGAAAAAGATGGCCCGGGGGGGACTATCTGCTTCAGAATTTTGCACTGTTTGTGTGCATGGAGGAGGTTGAGAACCCCTTTGAGAGCGCAATGGAGATGACTGACCGGTACTATGAAGAACTGAAAAAGAATCAGGATCTGATTGCACCGGCGTTTCGCTTTCAGGATATTGTGGACCACCAGGCTGAAGGGAGGATGAGCAGTCTTCTGACACTGGAGGAAGGGGGAATCCTGAAGGGAAAGATTGAGTTTCTGCGGATTTTTTTACCGGCTTGGGGTGCGCATGATCACCCTGACCTGGGATTATGAGAATGGGCTTGGTGCCCCCCAATATTGTCTTTGACGAGAACAAGATTCCTCAGTTTTCCAGGAGAAATGAGAAGGGCCTGACCGATTTCGGCATTGATCTGGTGCAAGCAATGGAGGGCCTTGGAATGATTGTGGATGTATCCCACCTCTCAGACAGGGGGCTTCTGGGATGTGGTAAAGTACACTGAAAAACCTTTTGTGGCCAGCCACTCTAATGCAGCGGCTGTATGCAATGTGTGCAGGAATCTGACGGATGACATGATCCGAGCTTTGGCTGACAGGGGTGGAGTGATGGGATTGAATTTCTGCGGAAGCTTTCTTGTACCCGGAGCTGAGAAAAATCCCATGGAGAACCGTATAGGTTCCATCGCACATATGGTACGCCATCTAAAGCACATCCGAAATGTGGGCGGTATTGAGGTCTGTGCCCTTGGCACGGACTTTGACGGAATTCGGGGAACCCTCAGATAGAGAATGCCTCGATGATGCCCCGGTTGGCTGAAGCCCTGGAACAGGAGGGATTCACTGCCGGGGAGATTGAAAAAAGATTTTCTATAAAAATGCACTCCGGGTTTATCAGGAGCTCTTATAGAATAACCAGAGGATGAATGGCAAGAATAGGAACAGGAGACTATGATAAAAAAGGAAATACCATATTTTGATCTGGAGAAAATAAGCAATTCAGGGCAGTGTTTTCGCCTTGCGAGGGGGGGAGAGGAAAGATTTGCACTGACTGCCATGGGCAGATACCTGGAGATGGAGCAAAGAGGGGCAGAGGTCTGCTTTTACTGTGACAGAAAAGAGTTTGAAGATATATGGGAGACCTATTTTTGATTTGAGGGCTGACTATAAGAAAATAGAGAACTGCGTAGACCCGGATGATGCATATTTAAGCCGGGCAGTGCAGTGTGCCAGCGGCGTGAGAATTCTGCGCCAGGAACTGTGGGAAACAGTGGTCAGTTTTATCATTTCACAGCAAAACCATATTCCAAGGATAAGAAAGTGCGTGGAAACCCTCTGCCGCAGTTATGGGGAACCGAGGGTAAACCTTTGGGGAGAGACGTACTTCGCCTTTCCGGGCCCTGAGAGACTGGCCGCAGTGTCTGAGGAGGAGCTTCGCAGGTGTAACCTGGGTTACCGGGCAAAATACATACGCAAAAGTGCAGAGATGGCTGTGACAGGGGTAGTGGACCTTAAGCGGATCGCAGGCTTAGAGTACAGCGCAGCAAAGGCAGAGCTGATGAAACTTTGCGGGGTGGGGATCAAAGTGGCAGAGTGTATCTGCTTGTTTGCACTTCACCATATTGAAGCGTTTCCGGTGGATACCCATATTCAGGATATGTTGCGGGAGAACTATCCGGATGGTTTTCCTTTTGAGCGATACCAGGGAATTGCCGGTGTGATGCAGCAGTACGCTTTTTTACTATGAGCTGTGGGGAGAAAAAGATCCTACAGGAGAGGAGGACATCGTAGTGGAATTTATAGAGATGGCGCTGGAACAGATTGTCAGCATAGCTATTCTGATATTTGAGGTCATCGGAGTGGGAATCATCATTTATTCCGGAGTAGTGGGTGTCTATAAATACGTGAGACGCCATCCGGATACCAAGATTACCCTGGCGAAAGGTCTGGCAATGGGCCTGGAGTTTAAACTGGGCAGTGAAATTCTGCGAACAGTAGTGGTCAGAGAGTGGAAAGAGATCAGCATTGTGGCAGGAATCATTGCCCTGCGTGCAGCGCTCACCTTTCTGATCCATTGGGAGATCAAGGAGGAAGAGAAGGGAATTGAGATGGAATAGTATAAAAGATCTGCCGCTGGTTAGCCAGCGGCAGATTTTGTTTTAGGTTTTTGGATGGAGAGATACTGCGTCCGAGTATAAGAATCTCATGGGCAATCAATGCCATAGAAGCCAAGAAACTCAATCTTCCCCACTCCATCCAGGAGAGATGGCAGGTGCCGAATGCCTGTATAAAATATGGAACCTCAGTCACCAGAAGCTGAAGCATAAGTCCAATGGCAAAGGCTGCGATCATCAGCTTGTTGGAGAGATGATTCATGCGGAAGAAAGAGGTTTCTACATCCCGCATGCCAATAGCGTGAAATAGCTGGGAGATGCCCAGCACCGTAAATGCATAGGTCTGGGAACGGGCCAGCAGCTCAGGCTGTGTCAAGAGGGTCTTCAGTGCAGTCAGTGAAACAGGCACCTGCTCTGCGTGCAGAATACTCACTGGCAGCATCAGAAAGGCGGAGGTACTTATAAAAGCAATGAGAAATCCATAAAGCAGCGTGCATTCCAATCCACCGCCTGCAAAAAGGCTTTCATTTTTTGGGCGGGGAGGACGGTTCATAAAATGCTGTGAGTTGCAGATATCCACACCCAGAGCCAGAGCCGGAAGAGAGTCGGTAATCAGGTTGATCCACAGGATATGGCTGGGTTTTAAGGGGAGGAGAGGCCCAGGATGATGGCTGCCAGCATGGTGATAATCTCCCGAAATTGGAGGAGAGCAGGAAGAGAACAGATTTTTTGATATTCTCATAAATGCTGCGTCCTTCCGCAATGGCCTTTCCTATGGTGGCAAAGTTGTCATCGGTCAGGATAATATCAGCGGCATTCTTTGCTACATCTGTTCCAGTGATTCCCATGGCGATTCCCACGTCCGCCGTCTTTAGAGAAGGTGCGTCATTGACACCATCCCCGGTCATTGCCACAATCTGACCCGAAGACTTCAGAGCTGTTACAATCCGGACCTTGTGTTCCGGAGATACGTGAGCATACACATTTGTTACGGCTGCTGCCTGGGGCAGCTGGGAATCTGACAAGGTCTCCAGCTCATCTACTGTCATGCAGTCCGAGCGCCTGGTTGCGATTCCGAGTTCCCTTGCTATGGCAAAAGCGGTATCTATACGGTCTCCAGTGATCATAACAGTGCGCACACCTGCGTTTTTAAAGTCCTGAACTGCTTTCAGGGCCTCGGGACGGATGGGGTCTTTCATGCCGGCCAGCCCCACAAAGACCAGATTTTCCTCTGAGGGAGTCTTGTCCCCAGTTTCATCCCCAGAGCCAAGACACGCAAAGCTTTGGAGGAGAGGGTATCCAGCCTTTGCTGCACTTTCTTTCTGTGTACATCCGTCATAGGGATGGGTGAGCCCCTGATAGAATATATTTGGAGCGTTTGAGGATGTCATCCGGGGACCCCTTAGTGTAGGATACATAGGATGCCCCCGGCGATGCAGTGTGGTCATCATCTTGCGGTCCGAGCTGAAGGCAATCTCACTCTTTCTGGGCTGGGTGCGTTCCAGCTCCTGCCGGAATAGCCGATAGCCGGCAGCCAGGTCTAGAAGAGCCAGCTCCGTGGGATCTCCCACCCGGGTATCATCTGAAAGAACCGCGTCGTTGCAAAGGGCAAAGCCCTCCAGAAAATACCGGTTTTTATCGGGATTTAAGGAGTCAGCGTCATAGAGACTTCCCTCCGTATAGCAGAGGGTGACAGACATTTTATTCTGTGTAAGGGTTCCGGTCTTGTCCGAGCAGACCACACTGACGGACCCCAGGGTTTCCACACTGGGAAGGCGTTTTACAATGGTATGGACCTTTACCATACGGGATACACTGAGGGCCAGCACCATAGTTACCACAGCGGGAAGTCCCTCAGGCACAGCGGCTACAGCCAGGAGATGGCGGTGATCAGCATTTCCAGTATGTCTCTCTTCTGAAGGACTGCAATCAGAAAGAGCAGCAGACAAAGTACGATGGAAACAATGCTTAAAAGTTTTCCCAAGTCCCCCAGCCTTTTCTGAAGCGGCGTAGTTTCCGCAGTGCTGTTGTTGATCATGCGTGCAATCTTACCGATCTCCGTGTCCATACCTATGGCGGTCACCACGCCCTCTCCGCGGCCATAGGTGACATTGGTGGTCATGTAGGCTTTATTCTGGTGGTGTACATCCTTTTCCACAGGAAGGGATTCTCCTGTAAGGGCAGACTCCTCTATCTTTAGGCTGTTTACAGATGTAAGCTTCAGGTCAGCAGGTACCTGACGTCCCGCATCCAGGCATACTACATCCCCCACAATCAGGTCTTTTGCAGGAATTTCCACGGGTACGCCGTTCCTCATGACCAGGGCAGTGGGGCTTGTCAGCTGTTTGAGCGCTTCCAGTGCCTTTTGAGCCTTGCCCTCCTGAATCACCCCGACTATGGCATTGACCATAATAACTGCAAGGATAATCGCGGTGTCGCTGAATTCACCCAGCAGCATGGAGATGGCTGCAGCCACAAAGAGCACAAAGATCAGGGGATCATTGAGTTGTTCCAAGAAAGACTGCACAGGCGTCTTTGGTTTTGCTTCCTCCAGGACATTGCGGCCCCGAGGCTTCTCGTTGGGCGGGGTATTTGCTTCTTTTATCATACTTGTCCCTCCTTCGGTTAAGAAAATATATGCTGCAGTGAGAAAAATATGAACAAATCTCATCTTGAGAAAATTTCCAAAATGTAGTAGACTGGGAAGGATGAAAAAATAGGGGAGGCTTGTATGAGCAGAAAAGTTATTTTGTACATTGCGGTAAGCCTGGATGGGTATATTGCAGACAGTGAAGGTAACATCGACTGGCTGGGGGGCCAGGATGAGGGGTACGAGACAGATTATGGCTATGAGGAATTTATCACAGGGGTTGATACCATTCTCATGGGGAAAAATACTTACCGGCAGGTGTCAACAGAGCTGTCGCCGCAGGTCTGGCCTTATTCGGGAAGAAAGACCTATGTATTTACACACCAGCAGGAACAGGACAGACCAGACATACAATTTACCGGGGAGGACCCTCAGGAATTGGCTTGGCGCCTGAAAGCAGGGGAGCGGAAAGAATATATGGGTGTGCGGGGGATCGGATCTTGCGAATCAGCTGATGGCAGCCGATGTCATTGATGAGTTTCACCTCACAATCATGCCGGTTATATTAGGCGGAGGTCTTCCGCTATTTGCCCGGAACCATCCGAGGCTAAAGCTGAAGGTGGAGCAGGTACAGGAGATAAACGGAGTAATCGATATTGTGTACTCAAAATACTGATATGAATGTATACAGCCGGGAATGCGTTTGCATATCCCGGCTGTTGTGCAATTGCCGCAAATATCGGATGGAAATTCAGGCAATTATTTTGTGGTTTTACTTACTTAGTTTGCAGGAAATGTATGCGGCAGGCTGGAGCAAAAATCCGCGCATAGGCGGTCAAAGGCGCAAACTTTATAGACCAGCGTAATCCTCCGCTGCAAAGGGAATCTCAAAGGTTTTTACAGCCTCCTCTAAGTTCCGGATATCCCTGGGACCGTACAGAGGAAGGCAGGCAAAAGCCTGCTGTGTGAAAAAGCCCAGAACTACCTGAGTGACTGTGGCAGAGTATTTTTCCATCAGATTTTTCAAATGTTCTGCGGTGCGAAGATTGCCTTCTGTATAGTAGGGCGAGCCTTTAACAGATTCGGACCCTTTGCAATATAGTTGTGGAAGAACCCATTGCATATGCCCATGTATGGCATTGCCAGATTTTGTGGGCGGCTGCAGTGGTATTCCTGCATGGGTACGTCCAGATATCCCATGGTGTCATCCTCCAGGGGATTCATGTAGCGGTAGCCCACATTGTAGAGCACTTGATTTGCGGCAAATCCACGGTACCCCATGCGTTTGCAGTATGTATCTGCCCTCAAAACCCTGTCCAGACTCCAGTTGGAACAGCCATAGTAGCGGATTTTTCCGGCCTTTACAAAGGTTTCCATGGTTTCAATGAGCTCCTCTGCGGGGATATTCTCATCATCCCTGTGATAAAAATACAGGTCTATATAGTCTGTCCTCAGAGTTTTCAGAGACAGATCCAGATCGTGTGTCATATCCTCATGAGATACCCTGTTTTTATGCAGGTCCGGAGCTGGAACGCACATATCTGGATGGCCGCCTTTTGTAATGAGGATGGCTTGGCTGCGTTTTTTACTTCGGGACAGCCAGTCCCCGATGACGCGTTCACTGCGCCCCACTTCAGGCGGAACCCAGTCTGAGTACACTCTGGCTGTGTCAAACACATTGCCGCCCATATCTAAAAAGGCGTCAAACAGGCGGTCCGCGTCAGGGCCATCCCATTTCAGGCCAGCACTAGCGCAGCCCAATCCCAGGGGAGAAAGGGAGAGATCGGTTTCTTTTATGAGTATATTTCTGGTCATTTTTAATCTCCTTTTATGTTATTGATCCTATTCTAGCATATGTGGGAAAATCCGTAAATCTGGAATCAAAAAAATATGAGGAAAACTGCGAAAAAGAACAGGAGCAGTGGCAGCATTATTATGCGGCGGCTGTTCCTGTATAAAAATCAGCTATTCCCGAAATTCAAAAAGTATTTTATGGGTACATCCAGAGCATCCGCGATATCCATGAGCTTATCCAGTGAAATGGACGTGGGCATGTTTGGCGCTTCCAGCGTACTTATGTGTGTACGGCTTAAATTGACGGATTCTGCTAATTGTAGTTGAGTTATTCCACGCAGCTTTCTGTAGTAAGCGATGGTCAAACCCAGCTGTCTGTATTGATTAATTCGCTTGTTATTCACGGCATCCCCTCCTTCTTTTGAATAGTGTAGCCTTTTGCAATGCAAAACGAAACAATGTACAGCTCAACATTTGCCAAGTTTCATGTTGCAAATGACATGAAGATGTGTTATAATACAAAATGAAAATTGGCAGAATTACAGATGGAATCTATACTTTTTAAATCTGGCATACTCCAGAAACTCTTTCTGCTCAGAATCAGGGAGTGTGCGGTATATGGAGAGCAACTCCTGTTCTCTTCCCACGGAATGTGCCAATTCATTTTCTGCTTTGGAGGCAGAAGGAGTGAAGTCCGGATTGATAAGCAGGTCGTCCAGCGTCACATTATAAAAAGTCAGCAAAAGCAACGATCAGTTCTAAGGTTGGAGTTCGCTTTCCTAGCTCATAGTTTGAGTAAGTGGGACGTTCTATATTCAATTTGCTGCTGACATATTCCTGGGTATAGTTGTGGAAATCGCGCAACGCTTTTAAGTGTTGCGCTAAAAGTAATATTGCCATAGACACCTCCCGCGAATTGCAAATATTATAGCAATCTCACGAATAAATATCTTTAAATGCAACAAAATGAAACATAAAAATAGACTTTATGGGAAAATATCAGCGAAACGTTATCGGAGTGAAACGGTGGTTAGTACTCCGGGTATAGACGATGTGCTGGATAGAAGTTTTGAGCAGATCAGAGAATTAGAAAGCGGGAACGCTGTAGAACAGTGTTCCCACTTTTTGCAATATAGATGTTCTGAATCAGAGCTCCATTTGACTTAAGTAACTGTTGTGATACCTGCCGGAAAAGGTGACATCCTCTCCAAACCAGCTGGGAGGAGTAAAGGCATTTGCCTGTTCCTCTGTGTCAAACTCCACTTCAGCGAGTACGAGGGGAGCAAACGGCGGCAGAAAGACATCCAGTTCTATTTTAAGATTACTTTCTAAAGGAATGAGATAACGCTTTTTTGCGATCAGATTTCCGTCTGCTTTTTCTTTTAAGTGCTGATAGGCATTGGCAGTGAGCGGAAGATTGTATTCCTCTCTGACCATCATTCCCGCTGATTTATAGGTGAGTATATAGGAGTCGTCCTGTCTGCGGATGCGTACTACCGGTTCTGTGCACAGGTATCCCTGTTCAATGAGGACAAAGGGATAGCTCTCCAGGTCTGCCGGTAGAGTGGGAACCAGGTATTTTCGTTCAATTTCCATAAGAATCTCCTTTGTAAATGATATTGTAACGCAAATGTTTTTGCAACTATTCAACAATCTGCGCATTTACTGAACAGTAACATTATGCATTTAATTGTACAACATATTACTGAGAAAGGGGTAGAAAGTTTTGGATATCTCTGCTAGAATGGGTAAAAGGAAATAGCAGAGTAACAAGAAGAGAGTAGGAGGAATATTTATGGCGGCTGTGTATGTGTTTCTGGCAGAAGGATTTGAGGAAATTGAGGGTCTTACCGTGGTGGATTTGCTGCGCAGAGCAGGGATTGAAGTGAAAATGATCGGTATTGACAACAGAGAATATGTAACTGGTTCCCACGGCATATGCGTAAAGACAGACGGGAAAATAACAGATTTTGATTTCAAGAGCGCAGAGGCTCTGGTACTTCCGGGCAGGATGCCTGGGACAAAGCATCTGGGAGAGTGTGAGGCTCTGAAAAGGATATTACTGATGGCGGACGCGGCCCAAAAGCCGTATCAGGGCAATCTGTGCAGCGCCCAGCGTACTGGGGAACTGGGTATTTTGGAGGGAAGGCATGCAGTGTGCTATCCTGGATTTGAGGAGAAACTAAAGGGCGCCTCCGTGGGAATGGAACCGGTGGCCGTGGATGGACATATTACTACCAGCAGAGGAATGGGGACTGCCATAGATTTTGGACTGGCTCTGATCGCTCAGATATCAGGGAGAGCGAGGCCAGGCGTGTTGGAAAAGGGATTATGTACCTTGAAGAGGAGCAGGTGATATAATGTGGCAGAGATATGAATTGAAAAACCGGGCAAAGGACATGATCAGAAAATGTTATTTGTCTGCTGTGATCGTCTGCCTGATATCAGCATTTTTTCAGGAGAATTTTCGGGAAGTGTGGGACGGGGGAAGACAGATCTATAAAGAGTACCTATGAGTCCTCTATTGATACAGCCAAGGAGGCCATTCACGGGAGATAGAGGCCAGGGATGTGGTAGAACAGATTAAAAACTCTCTGCTGGTCGGATTTCTTCCTATTATGATAGGGGTTGGTATTTTTCTGGCTCTTTTTGGGGATTGTCGTCTCCATTTTTATCGGCGGCCCCATACTTGTGGGCTCAAACGTTTCTTTATGTGTAATCGGGAGACAAGAGGAAGCTTGTGGATGATACTCTTTGCTTTTCGAAGCAGCCATATATGGAACGTAATTTTGGTCATGTTTTGAGAGGGCTGAAGACCTTCCTCTGGGGATTGCTGCTTGTGATTCCAGGAATTATCAAAGCTATGAGTACCGGATGATTCCCTATATTCTATCGGAGAATCCTGGAATGGATACAAAGAGAGCCTTTCAGCTCAGCGCAGAGATGATGTACGGGCAGAAGTGGAATGCTTTTGTACTGGATTTGTCCTTTATACTCTGGCTTATCCTGGGCGCGATCACCTGCGGACTGGTGAATGTGTTTTTGTGCACCCTACATGGCTGCCACAAATGCGGAACTCTATGGAGTGCTCCGCGAGGACGGACTGCGCAGGGGTATCTCAATACCTATGAACTGCCAGGATTTGAAACAGAAAGCAAATAATCAAGCTTAAACCCGCAAAAAAAAGGGGTGGCTTTTTAGAAAAGCTTGTGCTATACTATTAAAATGACTGCAAGTATGGATAAGTTTAAGCACTTTCTATATAAGAATCAAGGAGGAAATGTAGAACAATGAGTTTACAGGTAGAAAAACTGGAAAAAGAACATGGCGAAGCTGACGATAGAAGCTTCTGCTGAAGAGTTAGAGGCAGCAATTCAGAAAGCTTATTTAAAAACAGAAATAAAATCACACTTCCGGGATTCCGTAAAGGAAAAGCACCCCGAAAAATGATTGAAAAAATGTACGGAGAAGGCGTATTTTACGAGGATGCAGCCAATGCTCTGATTCCCGAGGCCTATGCCAAGGAGGTTGAGGACTGTGATCTGGAGATTGTTTCACAGCCGGATATTGATGTGGTTCAGATTGAGTCAGGCAAACCGTTTATCTTTACCGCTGAGGTGGCTCTGAAACCGGAGGTTACACTGGGTGAGGATACAAAGGGCGTTGAGGTAGAAAAACAGAGCGTGGAAGTGACGGAAGAAGAGATCCAGGCTGAGGTGGACAAAGAGCGAGAGAACAACGCCAGAGTGATTGATGTGGATGACAGGGCAGTTGAGAGCGGCGACATGATCAAACTGGATTTCGAGGGATTTGTGGACGGTGAGGCGTTTGAGGGCGGCAAGGCTGAGAACTATGACCTGACCATCGGTTCCGGAAGCTTTATTCCGGGATTTGAAGATCAGCTGGTGGGAGCTCAGCTTGGCGCAGATATGGAAGTGAATGTTACCTTCCTGAGGATTACAACGCAAAAGAGCTGGCCGGGAAAGCTGCTGTATTTAAATGCAAGGTCAATGAGATCAAGGTAAAAGGAGCTTCCTGAGGCAGATGATGATTTTGCAAAGGATGTATCTGAATTTGACACATTGGATGAATACAAAGAGGACATCAGGAAGAATTTGACAGAGAGCAAGGAAAAGGGAAGCAAAGACTGCAAAAGAGAATGCAGTGGTAGATAAGATCGTGGAGAATGCTTCAATGGAAATTCCAGATCCTATGATCGACAACCAGGTGAGAAATATGGGGGAGGACTTTGCCAGAAGAATGCAGTCCCAGGGCTTATCCATGGAGCAGTATTTCCAGTTTACCGGAATGACAGCAGATAAACTCTTTGAGCAGATGAAGCCGGAAGCGGTAAAACGCATTCAGAACAGCCTTGTACTGGAGGCAATCGCAGAGGCTGAGGATATCCAGATCAGCGATGAGCGCCTGGAAGAGGAGCTGACCAAAATGGCAGAGGCCTATAAGATGGAGCTGGACAAGCTGAAAGAACTTATGGGAGATTATGAGAAAGGCCAGATGAAGAAAGACCTTGCGATTCAGGAAGCTGTAAAGCTGGTGACTGAGGCAGCAAAGGAAGTATAATTACAAAACGGACTTTTTGAATGAAATAAATATCTGAAAATTGTATTGTATCGCAGAACAGAGGAGAGTCGTCATGAGCTTAGTACCTTACGTCATTGAGCAGACCAGCCGCGGTGAGAGATCCTACGACATATACTCAAGATTATTGAAGGACAGAATCATCTTTTTGGGTGAGGAGGTAAACGATGTCACTGCCAACTTGATTATTGCGCAGATGCTGTTCCTGGAAGCGGAGGATCCTGGAAAGGATATTCATTTGTATATCAACAGTCCCGGAGGGTCTGTATCGGCAGGATGGGCCATCTATGACACCATGCATTATATTAAGTGTGATGTGTCCACCATCTGCATGGGTATGGCAGCCAGCATGGGAGCATTTCTCCTGGCAGGCGGCACAAGGGCAAACGGTTCGCTCTGCCCAATGCAGAGATCATGATTCACCAGCCCTCAGGAGGGGCCAAGGGACAGGCCACAGAGATTAAGATTGTGGCGGACATGATCTTAAAGTCCAGAAAGAAACTGAACGAGCACCTGGCTGCAAACACGGGACAGCCTCTTGAGGTGATTGAGAGAGATACAGAGAGAGATAATTACATGAGCGCGGAGGAGGCAAAAGAGTACGGCCTCATCGACAGTATATTATCCCAACATTAAGAAACCTAAGATAAGACTCCTGCTCCTAGAGTGGGAGTCTTAATGTGGTTTACACGGGTAGCAGCTGCAGGAAAGCAGCGTAGCGGATGGCGTAAAATCCGCATAACACGGAGATAATCGTAATTTATGTTGTGAGGTGGAAGAAATGGCAGGGAAAAGTGGAGAACAGAAAGTAAGATGTTCTTTTTTTGTAATAAATCAGAGGATCAGGTCCGCAAACTGATTGCAGGTCCTGATGGGGTCTATATCTGCGATGAGTGTATTGAGATATGCTCAGAGATCGTGGAGGAGGAACTGGAAGACGAGTATGGCATGGACACGGAGGATACCATAAACCTCCTCAAGCCAGAGGAGATCAAGACGTTTCTGGATGAGTATGTAATCGGACAGGATGAGGCGAAAAAGGCACTGTCTGTGGCGGTTTACAATCACTACAAGCGTATCACCGCCGGCAGGAATCTGGGCGTGGAGCTTCAGAAGAGCAATATTCTGATGCTGGGCCCCACAGGAAGTGGAAAGACCCTGCTGGCGCAGACATTGGCGCGGCTTCTGAACGTGCCATTTGCCATTGCGGATGCCACTGCGCTCACGGAAGCAGGCTATGTGGGGAGGATGTGGAAAACATTCTGCTGAAGATTATCCAGGCCGCTGACTATGACATCAAGCGTGCAGAGTATGGCATCATCTATATTGATGAGATTGATAAGATTACCAGAAAGTCTGAGAACGCATCCATCACCAGGGATGTATCCGGTGAGGGTGTACAGCAGGCGCTTCTGAAAATTCTGGAGGGTACAGTGGCTTCCGTGCCGCCTCAGGGGAGGCAGAAAGCATCCCCACCAGGAGCTGCTGCAGATCGATACCACAAATATCCTGTTTATCTGTGGGGGAGCCTTTGAGGGCATGGATAAGATTATTGAGACACGTATGGACACCAAGGCTATTGGCTTTAATGCCAATATTGAGGGAGAAGAAGGAGCACAATGTGGGAGAGATACTGAAACATGTGCTTCCCCAGGACTTCGTTAAATTTGGTATGATTCCGGAAATCATCGGACGTGTTCCGGTGGTAGTATCCCTGGATGCTCTGGATAAGGAGACAACATGCGTATCCTTCAGGAACCAAAAACTCTATAATCAAGCAGTACAAGAAGCTGTTTGAGCTGGATGGAGTGGATCTGGAGTTTGACAAGGAAGCCATTGAGGCTGTGGCAGAAAAATCCTTGGCGCGAAAGACAGGAGCCAGGGACTTCGTGCCATTTTGGAGAAATCCATGATGGATTTGATGTACACCATACCCTCAGATGAGACTATTGAAAGCTGTGTTGTGACTAGGGAGACCATTGAAGGAAAAGGTGCGCCAAAGCTGTCACGAAGGGAGAGTCTTCCGGTACGCACAAGAGATCAAAAAAAAACGTTGAGAGCAGTGGAAGAAACTGCATAAGAGGTACGGATATATATGAGTGAAATAACAAAAGACATGCCTGCGGTTGCCCTTAGAGGTATGACCATTCTTCCTTCCATGATTGTCCATTTTGACATCAGCAGGGAGAGATCCATTAAAGCTGTGGAGCAGGCTATGCTGCAGGATCAACAGATTTTGTGGTTACCCAGAGGGACCCTGATACCCAGGAACCGAAACAGAGGGATCTGTACCGGGTGGGAACCATTGCGATGATTAAGCAGGTGATCCGGCTGCCTAAAAATATTTTCGGGTTCTGGTGGAGGGAATCGGCCGCGCAGAGCTTTTTGGAGCTGAATGCGGATCAGGAATTTCTCCAGGCTGAGGTGGCTTTGCTGGAGGATCACAGTGCAGAACACCTGGATGAGAGAAGCAGAGAAGCAATGCTGCGTACCATCAAGGAGATCTTCGGTGAGTACGCTGCAGCAAATACCAAGATGAGCAAAGAGCTCACAGCCCAGATGATGGAGCTTGTCGAGCTGGATAGGCTGGTGGACCAGATTGCCATCAATATCCCTCTCTACTACGAGGAAAAACAAAAGATTCTGGAGGCTGCCCAGCTCTACGACCGGTATGAGCTGCTCTGTGTGATGCTCAGCAATGAGGTGGAGATCATGCACATTAAGGCAGAGCTCCAAACCAAGGTAAAAGAGCGGGTGGATAAAAACCAGAGGGAATATTTGCTTCGCGAACAGCTGAAGCTGATCCGGGAAGAGTTGGGGAGGATAACACCTTCACCGATGCAGATCATTTTATGGAAGAGCTGAACAAGCTGGAGGCCTCCCCTGAGGTGAAGGAAAAGATCGAGAAGGAGATCAGCCGTTTTAAGAGCGTGGAGGTAATTCCTCTGAAAGCTCTGTGATCCGGGATACCTTGAGACTCTGCTGGAGCTGCCATGGGATAAGACCTCTAGGGATAATACAGACCTGAAAAATGCCAGAGAGATCCTGGAGGCGGACCACTACGGACTGCAGAAGGTAAAGGAGAGGGTGCTGGAGTTTTTGGCTGTGCGCACTCTGACAAAGAAGGGTGAGAGTCCGATCCTCTGCCTGGTGGGACCGCCCGGAACGGGGAAAACCTCCATAGCGAAATCTATAGCCAGGGCCATGAACAAGAAATATGTGCGCATCTGTCTGGGGGTGTCCGGGATGAAGCGGAAATCAGGGGACACAGGCGTACGTATGTGGGGGCTATGCCGGGACGGCTTGCCAATGGAATGAAGCAGGCAGGAGTGAAAAATCCCTGATGCTTCTTGATGAGATCGACAAGGTGAGCAGTGATTATAAGGGCGATACGTCCTCTGCCCTTCTGGAGGTTCTGGATTCCGAACAGAACAATAAGTTTCGGGATCACTATGTGGAGATTCCTCTGGATCTGTCAGAGGTTATGTTTTATCGCCACGGCCAATGATCTGCAGACCATTCCAAGGCCTCTCCTGGACCGCATGGAGCTCATTGAAATCTCCAGCTACACAGAAAATGAAAACTGCACATTGCCAGGGAGCATCTGCTTCAGAAGCAGATCAGGAAGCATGGGCTGGATCAATATAAGTTTACAGTGAGTGATGGGGCGCTTAAAAAGATCATTACCTGCTACACAAAAAGAGGCTGGAGGAGAAACCTGGAGAGAAAACTAGGAGAGATCTGCCGGAAGGCTGCCGAGGGAGATTCTGGAGGGGGATAAGAAATCCCTGAAGGTGACGGAAAGCAATCTGTGCAGATATCTGGGCAATGAGCGCTACAGTGTAAACCGGCTGAATGAGAAAACGAGATCGGTATCGTCCGTGGTCTGGCCTGGACCAGCGTGGGAGGAGAGACACTCCAGATTGAGGTTAATATCATGCCAGGCAAGGGAGAGATTCAGCTCACCGGACAACTGGGGGATGTGATGAAAGAGTCCGCCCAGGCAGGCATCAGCTATATCCGGTCTGTCAGCAGGGAGTATCAGATTCCGGAGGATTTCTTTGGAACACATGATATCCACATACATATACCCGAGGGAGCGGTACCAAAGGATGGACCCTCAGCGGGTATTACCATGGCGACAGCCATGATATCAGCCATAACAAAAACTCCCGTTAGGGCAGATATTGCCATGACCGGAGAGATTACACTCAGAGGGCGGGTGCTGCCCATCGGCGGGCTGAAGGAGAAACTTCTGGCAGCCAAAACAGCTGGGATGAGTACAGTCCTGGTACCGAAAAAGAACAAAGTGGATGTGGAGGAAATTTCTCCGGAGATCAAGCGGGGGACTGGAGATTCTCTTTGTGGACAGCATGGAGGATGTGCTACCCCGGTCATTAGTAAAGGAAAGCGTATGATCATAAAAAATGTGGCACTGGAGACCGTGTGTGCGGATTACCAGCGTACTGCCGAATAATCAAAGCCCGGAGGTGGCCTTTGCCGGGAAGTCCAATGTGGGGAAATCCTCCCTTATCAATGGTCTGATGAACCGGAAATCTTTGGCAAGGACCAGTGCCCAGCCGGGAAAGACCCAGACAATCAATTTTATAATATAAACAATGCTCTTTACCTGGTGGATCTGCCTGGCTATGGGTACGCAAAGGTTTCACAGGCTGAGAAGGAGCAGTGGGGAAAAACTGATAGAGCGATATCTGCACGGTTCCTCCCAGCTAAAGGCAGTGTTTCTTCTCATTGATATCCGCCATGTGCCTTCAGACAATGACAGGACTATGTATGAGTGGATACTGGGAAACGGTTTTGAACCCATCATCATAGCCACAAAGCTGGATAAGCTGAAGCGCAGCCAGGTGGCAAAGCATGTCAAGCAAGTAAAGACAGGTCTTAATGTGAGACCGGGCACCCGGATTATTCCCTTCTCAGCAGAGACAAAGCAGGGCAGGGAAGAAATCTGGGAGGTGATCGAATCCTTCCTGGCAGAGGAGCCGATGGATGCCGATGGATGAGAAAGGCGCGCTTCGCCCAAATACGCTGTGGTGTATTTGCGGTGAAGCAAACTCATTTATGGGGATGTCCACAGCAGTGGAATTTTTTTGATATAAACTGACCGACTGGTCGGACGGAGTCAACAACCCTGCTGCTTGGCTCATTGCTCGCAGGAATAGAGGCCGAAGAGGTAATAAATAACGGAGGGTAACTATGATATCTCGTTTCAGTGTAAAAAGACCGTATACGGTTGTGGTAGGTGTAATTTTAGTTTTAATCCTGGGAGTCGTGTCCTTTACGAAGATGAAGACAGACCTGCTTCCGGAGATGAATCTACCCTATGCCATTGTGTATACTACCTACGCCGGGGCCAGCCCTGAGGAAGTGGAGACAACGGTGACCAGGCCTGTGGAGCAGGCTATGGCCACCATCAGCAATATAGAAAATGTGACATCAGTGTCCAGTGAAAATGTATCCACAGTAGTTCTGGAATTTTCCCAGTCTGCCAACATGGATGCAGTCACGATTGAGATGCGGGAGAGCCTGGATCAGATTGAGGGATACTGGGACGACAGCGTGGGAAGCCCCATTATCATGAAGCTCAACCCCTGACATGATGCCGGTAATGGTCGCGGCCGTGGAGGCGGGGGGGAGATGACCAGCGCCCAGCTTACTGACTATGTGGAGGAAAAGGTTCTCCCGGAGTTTGAGAGCATTGAGGGTGTAGCCTCCGTAAGCACCACAGGCAGTGTGGAGGAAAAGGTAGAAGTAGTATTGCGGCAGGACAAATTGGATGCCGTGAACAAAAAGATCTCCAAATCTCTGGACGGTAAGTTCGCAGACGCGGAGAACGAGATGAAGGATGCCAGGGAAGAGCTGGAGTCCGGGAAGAAGGAGCTGGAAAATGGGGAGAGCGCACTGGCTGAACAGACCTCTATGGCAGAGAGCCAGATCTCCCAGGGACAGAGCCAGCTGATAACGAATGAAGCGCAGTTGAATCAGAAGCTGGATGAAATCAATACCAAGCTGGCGGATATTGAAAAAATCAGAGAAAGAGCTCTCACAGAAGGAAAAAAGGAGATCAAGGCAGGGAGGAGCAGCTAAACGCCCTGCCAGGACAGCTCACAAAGGCGAAAGAGGGCCTGAAAGAAATCACCTTAGGTGTCAGCACTCTGGAAGAGGCAGCCGTAAAGCTGGAGCCCGCGAAAGCGCTGTTTGAGGCCATAGACCAGCTGAAGGCCCAGATTGCCCAGATGGAGTCAGATCCCCAGTCTAATGCACAGGCACTGGAGGCAATGAAGGCACAGCTTAAGCAGCTTACGGATCAGCTGAAAACCGCCCTGGCCCCTCTGGCAGCAGCCGGATTGAATACGGAGGGGGAGCTACAGCCAGATCCAGGAGAGACTGAACAGCAAAAAGCAGAGCTGATTGCGCAGAAGACCCAGCTGGAGAGTCAGATTACCCAGCTCCAGGCCGCTGTGGACGACATTCCCAATCAAAGAAGACCATCGCCAGTGGCAAAAAACAGCTGGAGGCGGGGAAAAAGCAGATTAAGACAGGCAAGGAGCAGCTTAACACTGCGAAAACACAGCTGGAGAGTGCAAAAAGTCAGATTGCCTCCGGAAAAACTTCCCTGGATGCGGCTCTTGCAGAACTAAACGCTAAGAAAATCAGTGCGACCATTGAAATTGCGGCAGGGAAGGCGCAGCTGAGCACTGGGGAATCCCAGCTGGACGAGGCAAAAAACAGCTGGATGAACAGAAAGATGCGGCCTATGACCAGGCGGACATCACGGGTGTGATCACTCCGGATATGGTCAAGCAGATCCTGGCAGCCCAGAACTTTACCATGCCCGCCGGATATGTGACGGAGGAGGGATTGACTACCTGGTGCGCGTAGGGGATAAGCTGGAGGATACAGGAGCACTTGGAGAGCTGGTGCTGGCGGACATGCACATGGATGGCGTGGAGCCTGTCACCCTCTCAGATGTGGCGGATATCACTGTGACGGACAACAGCAATGAGACCTATGCCAGGATCAACGGAAATCCGGGGCTTATGGTGACCATGCAGAAACAGTCAGGATACTCCACAGGCGAGGTTTCGGAGCGTATTGGGGAAAAATTCCGGGAAATTCAAAGAGAACAACGAGTACACATATCATCACTCTGATGGACCAGGGATCTACATTGACATGGTGGTAAGCTCTGTGCTTGAAAACATGCTTTTTGGCGCAGTGCTGGCGATTCTGATCCTGTTCCTCTTTTTTAAAGAGCGCGCCCAACCATCGTCATTGCGTTTTCCATCCCAATCAGTATTATGGCAGCAGTGGTGCTCATGTACTTTTCGGGCATCAACCTGAATATTATCTCTCTGTCCGGCTTGGCGCTGGGAATTGGTATGCTGGTGGACAACTCCATCGTGGTAATTGAAAATATTTACCGCCTGCGCAGCCAGGGCGTATCCTCCAGGAAGGCAGCGGTGGAAGGGGCAAAGCAGGTGGCGGGAGCCATTGCGGCCTCCACATTGACTACCATCTGTGTCTTTCTACCTATTGTATTTACAGAGGGAATCACCAGACAGCTGTTTGTGGATATGGGCCTTACCATCGCCTACTCTCTGCTGGCCAGCCTGGCGGTGGCTCTCACACTGGTTCCTATGATGGGGGCAGGCTTGCTGAAAAATATTACGGAGAAACCCAGCCCTCTGTTTGAAAAAAGATTCAGAATGGATATGTCAATGTATTGAAACTGGCGCTGAAGCACCGGGCTGTAGTGGTAGGGGTTGCTGTAGTTCTGCTGGCAGTGAGTATGGTACTTGCCGTATCAAGGGGCACGGAATTTATGCCGGAGATGGAGAGCACCCAGGTGTCCGTGACAATGGAAATGCCGGGAAAGGACATTACCCTGGAGGATACGGGGAAAATGGCGGACCAGGTGATGGACCGACTCCTGACCATACCGGATGTGGAGGATATCGGTGCTATGGCTGGCGGGTCCGGCATGAACCTTATGGGAGGCGGACAGAGCAGGGACAAAGTCTCTATGTATCTGATCTTAAAGGAAGATAAGGAACTCAGCAATGAAGAGATGGCAAAGGCCATAGAGGAGAAGACGAAGGATTTGGAGTGCATACTGGATGTTCAGACTTCCAGCATGGATATGTCAGCCCTGGGGGCAGCGGCATCTCCGTAAAAGTGAAGGGAAGGGAACTGGATAAGCTGAAGGATATTTCCGCAGATGTGGCAGGGCTTCTCTCTGAGGTGGAGGGTACCCAGGATGTATCAGACGGCATTGACGAGAAAGCTCTGGAAATGCGCCTGGTGGTGGATAAGAAAAAGGCTATGGAACACCAACTGACCACAGCACAGATTTTTCAATACCTGCAGTCCAAGTTGGCCCAGGCCAAAAGCGCCACCACCCTCAGCACAGATACAAAGGACTATCCGGTTATGGTGATCAGTGACAGTGATGAGGAGCTGACCAGGGAGCTGATCAAAAACTGTCCATTGAGGGAACAGACAAGGATGGAAAAAAGGAAGACGTACCTCTGAAGGATATAGTTAAATTTGAAAATGCAGAGGGCTTTACCGCAATCAACCGGGAGGCCCAGACCAGATATGTGACCGTCTCCGCCCAGGTGGACAGTGACCACAACATTGGGCTGGTGGCATCCCAGGTGGATAAAAAAGCTGGCCACCTACAAACTGCCCCAGGGCTACACACTGGAGATGTCGGGGAGAATGAGACCATCAACGAATCTATGGTGGAGGTGTTTAAGATGCTGGCTTTGGCTGTGGTGTTCATCTATCTGATAATGGTGGCCCAGTTCCAGTCCCTGCTCTCACCTTTTATCATTATGTTCACGATACCTCTGGCTTTTACAGGAGGTCTGTTTGGATTGTGGCTTACGGGCAGCTATGTAAGTGTCATCGCAATGATCGGATTTGTTATGCTGTCAGGTATCATTGTAAACAACGGAATTGTGCTTGTGGACTATATCAACCAGCAGCGAAAGCAGGGGGTGGAAAAGTACGAAGCCATTGTGGAGGCGGGACGCACGCGTCTTCGCCCCATCGTGATGACAGCCCCTGACCACGATCCTGGGACTTCTGACTATGGCAATCGGTCTGGGAATGGGGGCAGAGATGACTCAGCCTATGGCTATTGTGACTATCGGAGGACTCATTTACGGCACGCTTTTTGACCCTGCTGGTAGTACCCTGCATTTATGATTTGCTGAACCGGAAGAAGGATATGAGGGAGGAGGAGATCTGATGGAAGGCAGAACCATTTATGAGATGCTGAAGCTGTCCTCTCCGAAAGTGATTGCAATGTACGAGGCTGTGGGATTCCTTATGGAGGAGGGGAGAGATCTCTACACCTTAAAGGTATCCGATATCACAGAAAAAGCCGGTATCGGCAAGGGGACTGCCTATGAATATTTTTGAGACAAAGGATGAGCTAATCAGCAAAGCGATCTTTTACCAGATCCAGAGCAGTGTGAGGAGGATGGCGAAGGCAGTAGAGAAGGAGGAGAGTTTTCGGGAGAAGATATATGCGCTTATGAATTATATGGACAAAAAACCACTCCAGATATCAGATGCTGACCAAATCCCTGTGTTATTATATCCAGGGGCTCTTTCGGGAGAAGAAGTGTATGAATCAGCTGGAATGTTCCGTGAGGGAAGATGAGGAGATGAGAGACTTTTTAAGGGGCTTCTTGTGCAGGCGTCGCGGAGGGGCTGGCCAGGGAAGATCTGCCAGGCTACTTTATGCAGAGTGCTGTAGTTACTCAGATTTTGGCTTACAGCATGCACATCGGCGGAGGCTTCGGCGCGGAGGAGATCAGCCCGGAGACTATGAAGGAGTATACTTACAAAAGTATTTTTGTCTGCCCTGCAGACTGCGGGGAACTGGTTTAATGTTGCTATATTGTATGGAACCGTAATGGTTTGACGTAACAGGTAAGACAGGTCAGGGGCGTTTAGGCTGAGGAAGCTGTTTCCCATAGGCGGGAGATGGTGCCGCTCAGGCAATTTCCTAACAAGCCTTTTGATAGAATAGCTTGACAAACTTTGTGTTTGAGATTATGATAAAAACAAATTTATCCGGCGCTTATTGCTGCTGTAGATAATGGTAGTGAGAAAGAGGAGTACATGCAGGGCCCCGCCAGAGAGGTGATTCCAAAGGCTGAAAGGATTGCCAGGGAAGGCTGTATGGAAGGTAGCTTTTTGAACCGGAGAGCTGAAAAAAGTAGGCTTTCCCGGCCAGTCCCCGTTAAAGGACCTGGAGATGTATGCATGATTGCATATGAACAAAGGTGGTACCGCGGTCATTCGCCCTTTGCAGGAAACTGCAGGGGGCGTTTTTAATCCATCAAAAATACCGCGAGCTTTACCACAAATACGCCAAGGTGTATTTGAATACAAAAACAGGAGGAAACAATGGGCAGAGAATTAGCGAAGACCTATGACCCAAAGGGCATAGAAGAAAGATTATATGAAAAATGGATGAATAAGAAGTATTTTCACGCAGAGGTGGACAGGAGCAAAAAACCTTTCACTATTGTGATGCCGCCCCCAATGTTACGGGACAGCTGCACATGGGGCATGCACTGGATAATACCATGCAGGATATTTTGATCCGTTATAAGAGGATGCAGGGGTACAATGCCCTCTGGCAGCCGGGAACAGACCACGCGGCCATTGCCACTGAGGTAAAGGTGATTGAGAAACTTAAGGAGCAGGGCATTGACAAGGATGAGATCGGAAGGGACGCTTTCCTTGAGCACGCCTGGAAGTGGAAGGAAGTGTACGGCGGAAAGATCATCAATCAGCTGAAAAAGCTGGGTTCCTCCGCTGACTGGGACAGGGAACGGTTTACCATGGATGAGGGCTGCTCAAAGGCAGTGGAGGAAGTCTTTGTCAAGTTATATGAAAAGGGCTATATCTATAAGGGATCACGCATTATCAACTGGTGTCCCATTTGTCAGACCTCCATTTCTGACGCTGAGGTGGAGCATGTAGATCAGGATGGATTTTTCTGGCATATCAACTATCCTATTGTGGGCGAGGAGGGAGATATGTGGAGATCGCTACCACCAGGCCGGAGACCCTTCTTGGGGGATACTGCAGTGGCAGTAAATCCGGAGGACGAGCGATACATGGAGTTGATCGGAAAGACGCTGAAGCTTCCTCTGACGAACCGGGAAATTCCGGTTATCGCGGACGAGTATGTGGATAAAGAATTTGGAACCGGATGCGTGAAGATCACACCAGCCCACGACCCCAATGATTTTGAGGTGGGCAGACGCCACAATCTGCCGGAGATCAATATCATGAATGACGATGCCACCATCAATGAGCTGGGCGGTAAGTACGCCGGTATGGACCGCTATGAGGCCCGTAAGGCAATGGTAAAGGATCTGGAGGAACAGGGACTGCTGGTGAAGGTAGTGCCCCACTCACACAATGTTGGAACTCATGACCGCTGCAAGACTACAGTAGAACCCATGATTAAGCAGCAGTGGTTTGTAAAGATGGAGGAGATGGCCAAGCCTGCCATTGAGGCTCTGAAAACCACACGCTGAACTTTGTGCCAGAGCGCTTTGATAAGATCTATCTGCACTGGCTGGAGAATATCCGCGACTGGTGTATTTCCAGACAGCTCTGGTGGGGCCACCGGATTCCCGCTTATTACTGCGATGAATGCGGCGAGATCGTGGTTACCAAAGAGAGACCGGGTAAATGTCCCAAGTGCGGCTGTACCCATCTGACACAGGATGAGGATACTCTGGATACGTGGTTTTCCTCCGCGCTGTGGCCTTTTTCGACCCTGGGATGGCCGGGGAAGACAGAAGATCTGGACTATTTCTTCCCCACAGATGTGCTGGTGACGGATATGACATTATTTTCTTCTGGGTTATACGTATGGTATTTTCAGCCCTGGAGCAGACCGGAGAAGTGCCCTTCCACCATGTTCTGATCCACGGGCTGGTGCGAGACGCTCAGGGGCGCAAGATGAGCAAATCCCTGGGAAATGGAATCGACCCTCTGGAAGTGATTGATAAATACGGGGCGGATGCACTGCGCCTGACTTTGATGACCGGAAATGCACCTGGAAACGATATGCGTTTCTACTGGGAGCGTGTAGAAGCCAGCCGTAACTTCGCAAACAAAGTATGGAACGCTTCCCGTTTCATCATGATGAACCTGGAAAAAGCGCAGGTGCCTGAGAAGATGGATCTGGCCGGCTTGACCCAGGCAGATAAGTGGATTCTCTCCAAAGTCAATACCCTGGCAAAAGATGTGACAGAAAACATGGACAAGTATGAGCTGGGCATCGCCGTACAGAAGATTTATGATTTTATCTGGGAGGAATTCTGCGATTGGTATATTGAGATGGTGAAACCCAGACTCTACAGCGATGGGGATACCACCAAGGCAGCGGCCCTCTGGACATTGAAAACCGTTCTCTCCAATGCCCTTAAACTGCTGCATCCCTACATGCCGTTTATCACAGAGGAGATCTTCTGTACTCTCCAGGAGGAGGAGTCCATAATGATCTCCGCATGGCCTGAGTATCAGAAGGGTGGGATTTTGCCCAGGATGAGCGTGCGGTGGAGATGATGAAGGAGGCAGTGCGTTCCATCCGCAATATCCGCTCTGAGATGAATGTTCCCCAGCAAGAAGGCAAAGGTGTTCGTGGTTTCAGAGCGTGAGGATGTGAGAGAAATATTTGAAAACGGAAGGGTATTCTTTGGGACATTGGGATATGCCAGCCAGGTGTTTGTGCAGGCAGATAAGGAGGGAATCGAGGACGACGCTGTCTCAGCAGTAATTCCGCAGGCGGTAATCTATATTCCGTTTGCAGAACTGGTGGATATTGAAAAAGAGATCCAGCGGCTCAGGAAAGAGGAGGAGCGCCTGAACAAAGAGCTGGCCGGGTAAACGGGATGCTGAACAATGAAAGTTTGTGAGCAAAGCCCCGGCTGCAAAGATTGAAGAGGAGAAGGCAAAGCAGAAAAAATATGGTGAGATGATGGAACAGGTAAAAGAAAGACTGGCCCATTTTGAAAAAAATAGCAGAATAGAATGAGAAAGAAAGCGGATTCTCCGTAATAAGCGCTGCTTACGGAGATCCGCTTTTGTGTAACAGTCCAGACGGCTCAGATTGTTACTACCCGCACCTCACCCGGGCGTTGGCAGCTCACGCGCATACACGTACAACGCTCTGGGAAATTGAACGTTAACTGCATCCTGGAACCGAAAACTTCCCCAAAGCTTGTTAAAAAATAACCTGGCAGGTACACCTCTCGCCTAAGAGAAACAGCCTTCTCCGGCGCAGGGGCTATGCTGCACGCGTCCGCGAAGCATAGCCCTGCGCCGGAGGAAGCGTCCTTATCATCTGCAACAAACCCGCCATCAAAACTATCAATACTTTTTTCTGGAATTCTGAAATAAAATGAAAATCTGCTTGACAGTTATAACTGTACATGGTATAGTTACAGTATAAAATGTAATTAAAAAGATTACAGTTAAACAAGCAGACCGTACCCCCCAGGGGGGAAAGGAGAATTTCTATGAAAAGCTATAATCATGTAATTATTGGATTCGGCAAAGGGGAAAACGTTGGCGGGAGCATTGGCAGCCAGCGGTCAGAAGGTGGCATTGATTGAAAAGTCAGACCAGATGTACGGAGGAACCTGCATCAATGTAGCCTGCATCCCTTCAAAATATTTAGAGAATCAGGCCAGGATTTCTAAGCAGGCGGGAGGAAGCTTTGAGGAGAAGGCAGACCGCTACCAAAAAGCGGTTCAGGGAAAGAGGGCACTCACTGCAAAGCTGCGTGCAAAAAAACTACCACAAGGTAGCGGATGTCCCGGGGGAGCGGAGGTTCTGACAGGAACGGCATCGTTTGAGGACCAGCACCATATTCTGGTAAAGTATCCGGATGGGACTTCTGAGACAATAGAGGCGGGAAATGTCTATATCAATACTGGAGCAAGTCCCTTTATTCCGTCCATTCCTGGTTTAAAGGAGAGCAGGTTTATGTACACCAGTGAGACCATGATGGAGCTGGAGAGCCTGCCCAAACGCCTTGTCATTATCGGAGGAGGCTATATTGGAGTAGAGTTTGCTTCCTATTACGCAAATTTTGGTTCCCAGGTGACTGTGATACAAAACGGGGCCGATTTTCTGCCAAGGAGGATCAGGAGACAGCAGGGGTATGCCCTGGAAAGTATGATTAGCAGAGGGATACGTGTTCTGTTTCAGACAGATATTGAGAAGGTGGAGGATTTGGAACAGGAGGCTGTGCTGACGGTCTCAAGGGATGGACAGAGTAGTAAACTGAAAGCGGATGCCATCCTGGCAGCCACAGGACGCCGTCCGAATATCGGGGGCTGCACCCCGAAAAAGCAGGCGTGGAGCTGACGCGCGGGAGCCATCCAAGTGGATGACAGACTTCGCACAACTGCCCCCAATATCTGGGCAATGGGAGATGTGACAGGGGGACTGCAGTTTACCTACATGTCCTTGGATGATTTCCGCATTGTGAAGTCTCAGGTTTTGGGAGATGGCAGCAGGACGGCGCAAAACCGTGGAAGCATTCCTTACAGCATCTTTATAGACCCTCCCTTCTCCAGAGTGGGATTAACAGAGAAGGAGGCCAGGGAACAGGGATTTGAGGTCAAGACAGCAAAGCTGCCGGCAGCAGCCATACCCAAAGCTATGGTGCTGGAAAATACAGATGGTTTTTAAAGGCAGTGATTGATGCTAAGACGGGCAAAATTCTGGGGGTGCATCTCTTCTGCGCGGAGTCCCATGAGATGGTCAACACCGTCAAGATCGTGATGGATGCAGGTCTTCCTATACGGTGCTAAAAAGACGGGATCTTTACGCATCCCACCATGAGCGAAGCTATGAATGATTTGTTTGCAGCGTTGACATAATAATATCGTTAAATGAAAGTCGGTTGCTCCGTTCTGACGCGCTCCCGCAGCTGCAGCCAGTATTTGCAAGCCTGGACTTTCACAGTAAAATTGAGGTATGTATGAATTTATCAATAGAAACGGGAGTTCCGGTTCTCACCGTATTCCTGCAGGGGCTTTTAAGCTTTTTCTCACCGTGTATTTTTCCGCTGGTTCCCTGTACATCGGATATCTGGCGGGCGGCGCCCAGACAGTGGATGCAGATGGAAGCATCCGCTATCCAAGAAAAAAAGTGCTTCTAAACACTCTGTTTTTATACTGGGTATTGGGTTTGCCTTTGTACTTCTGGGGTTTGGATTTACCGCATTGGGGAAATTTTTCTCAGGCAACCGGATCTGGTTTGTGCGCATCGGCGGTATCATAATGGTTCTCTTTGGCCTTTATCAGCTGGGCGTTTTTGGTAGGGCAAATGTAATCGAGAGAGCACAAGCTGCCGTTTCGCCTGGATAAATGGGCCATGAGCCCGCTGGTTGCTTTGGTGCTGGGATTCACCTTCAGCTTTGCGTGGACTCCCTGCGTGGGACCGGTATTGGCCAGTGTACTGTTGATGGCATCGTCAGCCAGTTCCTCAGCATCAGGTTTTCTGCTGATCGGAGTCTATATGCTGGGGTTTGTACTACCCTTTCTGGCGGTGGGGATTCTTTACCAGCGCGGTGTTAGGATTCTTTCGGCGTCACCAAAAGGTGATCCGCTATACGGTTAAGATTGGCGGTGTACTGCTGATTCTAATGGGTGTAATGACCTTTACAGGGTGGATGAACGGTCTGACCGGATACCTCCCAGAGTCTGTGACTTCGGTGGAGACGGAGAAAAGTTCTGAGGAGACTCAGGAGGACAGCGAAACAGCCCGTTTAACGGAGACAGAGGAGGCAGCACAGAGCAGACAGACGAGAGTGGAACGCAGCAGACAGAGAAGAGCGAGCTGCCCCCCGCGCCCGATTTTACTCTGACGGATCAGAACGGAGTGGAACACACGCTTTCAGATTATAAAGGCAAAAACCGTATTCCCTGGAACTTCTGGGCCACCTGGTGGGGCCCTGCCAGCAGGAGATGCCGGACATCCAGAAAATGTATGAGGAATACGGGGAAAACAGCGAAGATCTG
>VOFB01001605.1_pt1 | contig 72989 bp, 72 predicted proteins | sample 5384141 | NCBI WGS metagenome assembly VOFB01 (sample SAMN12384721, study PRJNA508395) | human gut metagenome | isolation source: healthy gut A | host: Homo sapiens
TAAATTCTCCGCGCAAAGACGCTCGACCAGTGAGCTATTACGCACTCTTTGAATGAGTGGCTGCTTCTGAGCCAACATCCTGGTTGTCTGCGTATCTTCACATCGTTTTCCACTTAACCTGACTTTGGGACCTTAGCTGTAGATCTGGGCTGTTTCCCTTTTGACAATGACATTTATCTGACACTGTCTGACTCCCAAGCATCAATACTCTGGCATTCTGAGTTTGATAAGCTTCGCTAACCTCTCGGCCGCTAGGCTATTCAGTGCTTTACCTCCAGGTATCTAACTTGAGGCTAGTCCTAAAGCTATTTCGGGGAGAACCACTATCTCCGGGTTCGATTGGAATTTCTCCGCTACCCACAGTTCATCCGCCGCCTTTTCAACGGAGGTCGGTTCGGTCCTCCATGGGATTTTACTTCCACTTCAACCTGACCATGGGTAGGTCACCCGGTTTCGGGCCCATTATATGCAACTTAACGCCCTTTTCAAACTCGCTTTCGCTTCGGCTCCAGTCCTTAAGACCTTAACCTTGCTGCATACAATCGCTCGCCGGACCGTTCTACAAAAAGTACCCTATCACACTTTGACGTGCTCTAGGTGCTTGTAGGCACAGGGTTTCAGGTTCTTTTTCACTCCCCTCCCGGGGTGCTTTTCACCTTTCCTTCACAGTACTATACGCTATCGGTCACTGGGTAGTATTTAGGGTTGGAGGGTGATCCCCCCATCTTCCGACCAGGTTTCACGTGTCTGGCCGTACTCTGGAAATCGCTCAGCTCTCGTCGCTTTCACCTACGTGGTTCTCACACTCTCTGACCGGCCTTCCCATGCCGTTCGGTTAGCAACTTGAGTCTTAAATGCGCTCCGTACCCCGAAGGTATTTCTACCTTCGGTTTGCCCTCTTCCGCGTTCGCTCGCCACTACTTACGGAATCTCGTTTGATGTCTCTTCCTCGCCCTACTTAGATGTTTCAGTTCAGGCGGTTCCCCCGATGTACCTATTTTGAATTTCAGTACAACGTACTCAGGTATGAACCTGAGTGAGTTTCCTCATTCAGAAATCTCCGGATCAATGCTTATTTGCAGCTCCCCGAAGCTTATCGCAGCTTATCACGTCTTTCATCGGCTCCCAGTGCCAAGGCATTCGCCCTGCGCCCTTGTTCGCTTGACCATATCAAACAAATCTCTTTCGAGGGCTGGCTTGTATCCTCTTGATTCTCTCTTGCCAACGAAGATTATGTTACCCTTCCTTTTGAAATTGTAATATTTCTTAAAAAGAACTTACTATAATCTTTGTTTCGCAGTTATTATTCAGTTTTCAAGGTACGTCTTGGTGATGTCCCTCAAAGCCCGGTCTCCCGAAACTCCGATTCTCATCACATGGTGGGCCAAAATGGACTCGAACCATCGACCTCACGATTATCAGTCGTGTGCTCTAGCCAGCTGAGCTATTGGCCCATGTGGTGGAGATTAAGGGAATCGAACCCTTGACCCCCTGCTTGCAAAGCAGGTGCTCTCCCAGCTGAGCTAAACCCCCACATCAGGTTTTGAGTAACCCCTTCTCAGGGCCCTCAAAATCGAACAATATCTAATCAACTTGTATCTATCACCTGTTCCGAGGAACAATTCATCTTTTGATGTCACTTTGTTCATCTGCCTGACTCCTTAGAAAGGAGGTGATCCAGCCGCAGGTTCTCCTACGGCTACCTTGTTACGACTTCACCCCAATCACCAGTTTTACCTTCGGCGGCGTCCTCCTTGCGGTTAGACTACCGACTTCGGGTCCCCCCGGCTCTCATGGTGTGACGGGCGGTGTGTACAAGGCCCGGGAACGTATTCACCGTGGCATGCTGATCCACGATTACTAGCAATTCCGACTTCGTGCAGGCGAGTTGCAGCCTGCAGTCCGAACTGGGACGTTGTTTCTGAGTTTTGCTCCACCTCGCGGTCTTGCTTCTCTTTGTTTAACGCCATTGTAGTACGTGTGTAGCCCAAGTCATAAAGGGCATGATGATTTGACGTCATCCCCACCTTCCGCCGTTTTTTCAACGGCAGTCTGGCCAGAGTCCTCTTGCGTAGTAACTGACCATAAGGGTTGCGCTCGTTGCGGGACTTAACCCAACATCTCACGACACGAGCTGACGACAACCATGCACCACCTGTCTCTGCGTCCCGAAGGAAACACATATTTCTATGTGCGTCGCAGGATGTCAAGACTTGGTAAGGTTCTTCGCGTTGCGTCGAATTAAACCACATACTCCACTGCTTGTGCGGGCCCCCGTCAATTCCTTTGAGTTTCAACCTTGCGGTCGTACTCCCCAGGTGGATTACTTATTGTGTTAACTGCGGCACTGAAGGGGTCAATCCTCCAACACCTAGTAATCATCGTTTACGGTGTGGACTACCAGGGTATCTAATCCTGTTTGCTACCCACACTTTCGAGCCTCAGCGTCAGTTGGTGCCCAGTAGGCCGCCTTCGCCACTGGTGTTCCTCCCGATATCTACGCATTCCACCGCTACACCGGGAATTCCGCCTACCTCTGCACTACTCAAGAAAAACAGTTTTGAAAGCAGTTCATGGGTTGAGCCCATGGATTTCACTTCCAACTTGTTCTCCCGCCTGCGCTCCCTTTACACCCAGTAATTCCGGACAACGCTTGTGACCTACGTTTTACCGCGGCTGCTGGCACGTAGTTAGCCGTCACTTCCTTGTTGAGTACCGTCATTATCTTCCTCAACAACAGGAGTTTACAATCCGAAGACCTTCTTCCTCCACGCGGCGTCGCTGCATCAGGGTTTCCCCATTGTGCAATATTCCCCACTGCTGCCTCCCGTAGGAGTCTGGGCCGTGTCTCAGTCCCAATGTGGCCGTTCAACCTCTCAGTCCGGCTACCGATCGTCGCCTTGGTGGGCCGTTACCTCACCAACTAGCTAATCGGACGCGAGGCCATCTCAAAGCGGATTGCTCCTTTTCCCTCTGCTCGATGCCGAGCTGTGGGCTTATGCGGTATTAGCAGTCGTTTCCAACTGTTGTCCCCCTCTTTGAGGCAGGTTCCTCACGCGTTACTCACCCGTTCGCCACTCGATTTCGAAAAGCAAGCTCTCTCTCTCTCGTTCGACTTGCATGTGTTAGGCGCGCCGCCAGCGTTCGTCCTGAGCCAGGATCAAACTCTTTATAAATGATATTTATCACTTAAAAAGTGTTAAATCTTGTTTCGCTCAGCACGCAATCGCTTGCGTCCTGTGTGAATTACTTTGTTTGGAATTGTTTAACGTGTTTTTCCAACACGAAAATAGGTTCCGTTACAAGTTTTTCGATATTGTTCAATTTTCAAGGTCCTGTGCACCTCAACCTTAGCGGCTGATAGCTTGTACATTTTAGCACGTTTGTGTTAAAATGTCAAGCGCTTTTTTGAAGATTTTTTGAAGTTCTTGGAGAACCAATCGATCTTCGTCACTTTTCATCCGTTTTTTCTGAAGCGTTCGTGTCAGACATCCGCCTGACAGTAATGTATTTTAGCACAGACTCCAGACAAAAAGCAAGCCCTTTTTTCACATTTTTTCAAAAAATTTGCTTTTCGTTTTTTCCAGTTTTTTCTTTCGGCTTTTGACATTCTGTCGCTCATTCTTCCAAAAGCACGTCTGCGCAGCAGAACTAATATCTTGCGCTCCCGCCGGGAGATCTGTACCTGCGTGGTATGCAGCACTTTTGCCGTCTCACTCTGGGTACGGTTGGCATAAAAACGCAGACGGATCAGGAGCCGGTCCTCTTCCGGCAGACTTTCCAGCACCTCGGCCAAGGCCGATCTTATCCGCAAGTTCTTCCTCCGGCGACTCCACCGGAATATCTATCTGACGGTCACATGTTCTCCCGGTTTTCCGGCGTCAGACTCAGCGCAGGCTGCGCAGCCTGGATCGCAAGCGTGATGTTCTCCACGCTCTCCCCCAGCTCCTCTGCCAGTTGAGAAAGGGTCGGCTCGGTGCCGCAGAGCTTCCTGTGATGTTCCCGCGCCGCATTGACCCGCAGTCCCAGTTCTTTTAAGGAGCGGCTCACCTTGACTGTGCCGCCCTCCCGGAAGAGCTTTTTGATCTCGCCCAGAATCACTGGCACTGCGTAGGTAGAAAAGCAGACGCCACACGCGCCTCATCAAAGCCGTCATGGTCGCCTTGACCAGCCCCATACAACCAGCCCCATAGAGATCATCGTATTCAATGCCCCTTCCCCGAAAGCGTCCGGCACAGGCGTGTACCAGCCCGAGGTTCTGTCAATGAATGCTTCTGCGCCGGGTCTTGTCCGTTACCATGCCTTGTCCGCCTTTTCCTTTTTATGTAGACGCTTTTCGGGCTCCAGACGCTTTGATCAGCACCACCTTGGTGCCCCGGCCGGGGCCGTGAGGTGACTTTGACTTTATCCATAAAGCTCTGCATGACCGCAAAACCGAGACCGGAGCGTTCCTCCGGGTTGCCGGTGGTGAAGAGTGGCTCCATCGCCTGTGGGATATCCGGGATGCCTACCCCCTTGTCTGTGACCGTGATGTGCACCTCCCGCTCCGGATAGACTGCCACGCAGAGGGTCACCGGGCCGATGCGGTCGGGGTAGGCGTGGACGATGCAGTTGGTGACGGCTTCGGACACCGCCGTTTTGATGTCAGCCAGCTGCGGCACGGTGGGGTCATACCGGGCCAGAAAAGCCGCTACCGCACCCCGGGCATACCTTTCGTTCACGCTGAGGGAATCGAATTGGATCCTGGTCGTATTTTCCGCTTTCATGGGTCATTCCTCCATTTTGGGTGCATCCGTGCACCGGATGCCGGCCAGCTGCAGCACCCGGCGCAGCTGTGCAGGCGCATGCTGGATCTGCAGGGTCTGCCAAGGGTGCGGGCGCTGCGCTGCCGCCCCAGGATCAGCCCGATGCCGGACGAGTCCATAAAGCCTACCCCGCCTGAAATCCAACACAAGGGTCTGCGGAGTGCGGCTGACCAGCGCATCGTCCAGCTGGATGCGCAGGCTCTGGGCCGCATCGTGGTCCACCTCGCCGGAAAGATACGCATACAGGACCTCGCCTGCTGCGCTGAAACGTACCGCTGCCATTGCCTTGTCCATCTCCTTTGTTCATAAAAAAATCCCGTACACATAGTCTCAGTGTACGGGATCTTCGCATGATTTTTTAGGGAAGGGTGTCGCTCAGCGGTTTTCCAGCAAGGCGGCGGCTTCCAGCGCAGCGGCTTCGCTGCCGCAGACCAGCAGACCGCGGCGGGTGTTGGCGTGGGCCAGCTCCACCGCTTCGGCCAGGGTCGCGCAGAGCTCGGCGTCAAAGTGGAACTTTGCCTTCTCGGTCAGGCGCTCGGTCATGGCATCGTCGCCGCCGGTGGGGGTGACGAGGTAGACCTTATCAAAGGGGTTGTCACTCATGCCAGGCATGGTGGACTTGTCCTTTTTCTGCTCCTCCGGGGTCAGGCCGGTCTCCAGTGCGGGAGAAGAAGGCTTCGGCGCCCTCTTCCTCGGCCAGGCCGATGATAGCGCTCATATGGCGTACCTTGGCCATGTTGAGCACACGCAGCAAGGCTGCTGCCTGCTGCGGGGTGCGGCAGGCATCCAGAATGATGAGTGGGCGCTGCGAGATGACCCGGATGCTGCTGCGGTTTTTCACCGCTGCCAGACCTTCCAGAATGGCATCGTCGGGAATATCAAAGCCCTTGCGGCACAGCGCCAGCGAAAGCTCCACAGCCATGGCAGCGCTGCCCGCCGCATGACGGCCCAGAAAAGCCAGCGGCACGGTGTAGCCGCCGTAGTCCACCTTGCTGGCAAACTTTTCCGCTTCCAGAAAGGTGATATCCTCCGGGTCCGGCACCACCAGCTCACAGCCGCACTTTCCTGCGGCTACAATGAGCTCGCTCAGCACTGCCTTAGGCTGCTCCGGTGCGGTGACGCAGATGGAGCCCTTGCGCATGACCCCGGCCGCCAGTGCGGCCAGACGCTCCACCGAACGGCTCACGCCGTCCGGGCCGACCGCGGTGACGGCGCACACCGGCATCTGGGGCAGGGCCTCTGCCAGACCGGCGTCCGGCAGCTCCACCACAGCCAATGCACAGCCGGCCTCGCCAAAGGCATAGGCGGCCGCTGCCAGCTCTGCGGCGTCCTGCGGTAGGGGCTCCGCCGCTGCCTGTGCCTCTGCGGCCAGGCAGAGCAGACCCTCGTCCACCGGGGCACCGTCCACACGGACGCGGACCGACAGCGGCTCACAACCGGCATGGTACAGACCGGCATGGATGCCGGCCGCACGCAGGGTGGCTGCCAGCAGGGCCGCCACGGTGGTCTTGCCTGCCGTGCCTGCCACGCCCACGAACTGCACCTTCTGCGCAGAAGCCGGCAGGGCCGCGCGCAGCTGGTCGGTGGAGGCAAAGCCGTCCGGCAGGGCCTCAAAGTAAGAATTTGCCTGTTCGATGGTCATTGGTTACTCCTTGTTACAACGATGGAACAGCATCCGGCACAGGGCCATAAAGACCAGTGCGATCAGAATGCCGACCAGCACACCGGCCGAGTCCAGCCACACATCGGTGACCTGGCTGCTGCGGCCCTCCGAGAACAACTGGATGGTCTCATCGGTCAGAGCCGTGAGCACCCCTGCCAGCATGGGCACCGTGATGTGCCGCAGCGGATGGCGGCTGTACACTCGCATACAGAGCATGAGCAGAAAGCCTTCCAGCAGATACTCGCAAAATGGGCCAGCTTCCGCACCAGGTGCATGGTAAGACGTTGGGCAAGGCCCGGCATCTCCAGACGGCGCAGCACCGCCTGCAGCAGCTGCAGCACCCGGCCGCTGGAAACGCTGGAAACGTCGGCCACTGCCATGGAGTTGGAAAAGATGAACCAGATGCAGCCTGCCAGTGCCAGGGTGAACAGCACTCGGCCCCCCAGGACCCAGGGGGAAAGGCTCTGGGGCTCTTTTTCGTATTCCATCTCAGCCCAGAGCCTGGATGCTCTGCTCGATGTTGGCCAGCTTGTCCTGACTCTTGGCGTGCTTTGCGCGGATATCCTCCACCAGTGCCGCCGGGGCGCGCTCAACGAACTTGGGGTTGTTGAGCTGGTTCTCGAACATGGCCAGTTCTTTTTCGGCCTTGGCCTTTTCCTTGTTCAGGCGGGCCAGCTCCTTGTCGCGGTCGATCAGCTCCATCATGGGGATGAAGCCGCGGGCGGCGTGGGTGGAGACCTGCACCATGCCGTCGGTGCTGCCCTCGTACTTCTCGGTAAAGGTCACCTCGGTGGCAAAGGCAAACTTGGCCAGATAGACCTGTGCGTTCCGGAAGGGGCAGCGTCGGCGGTCTCGATGATCATGCTGGTCTTTTTGGCCGGGTGGACGTTCATCTCGGTGCGCATGGTACGCACGGCCTTGATGTAGTCCATCACCTTTTCAAAGGCTTCCTCCTCGGCGGCCCAGTTGTGGGCTTCGTCGAACACGGGCCAGCTCTGGTTCATGATGCTCTCGGCGCTGCCGGGCAGATACTGATAAAGTTCCTCCGTCACGAAGGGCATGAAGGGATGCAGGAGCTTGAGGGCCTTGTCCAGCACATACACCAGCACACGGCGTGCGGTGTCGGCCTGCTCGGCATCGCCGGAGTTCAGGCGGGGCTTTGCGATCTCGATGAACCAGTCACAGTAGACATCCCAGATAAAGCTGTTGATCTTGGCGGCGGCCAGACCCATCTCGTAGTGGTCGAGGTTGTCGGTCATGGCACCGGCCACCTGATTCAGCTTGGTGAGCACCCACTTGTCGCTCATGTCCAGCATCTCCTCACTGGGCAGGCCCGGGGTAAAGTCCTCGGGCAGGTTCATCAGCACAAAGCGGGTGGCGTTCCACAGCTTATTGGCAAAGTTGCGGGCAGCCTCCACCTTCTTTTCGATATAGCGCATGTCGTTGCCGGGGGTGGAACCATCCACCAGCATAAAGCGCAGGGCATCTGCACCGTACTGGGCAATGACTTCCAGCGGGTCGATGCCGTTGCCCAGACTCTTGGACATCTTGCGGCCCTGACTGTCGCGCACGATGCCGTGGATGAACACGGTGCTGAAGGGTGCCTTGCCGGTGTAAGCAAGACCGGAGAATATCATGCGGCTGACCCAGAAGCCGATGATATCGTAGCCGGTGACGAGGGTGTTGGTGGGGTAGAAATACTTCAGGTCCTCGCTGTCCTCGTTGGGCCAGCCCAGGGTGCTGAAGGGCCACAGGGCCGAGCTGAACCAGGTGTCCAGGGTGTCGGGGTCCTGGGTGAGCTTGCTGCCACCGCACTTGGGGCAGGTACAGGGAGCAGACTTTGCCACCACGGTCTCGCGCGCAGTCGTCGCAGTACCATGCGGGGATCTGATGGCCCCACCACAGCTGACGGCTGATGCACCAGTCGCGGGTGTTCTCCATCCAGTTGAAGTAGGTCTTGGTGAAGCGCTCGGGTATGAACTTGGTCTCGCCCTTTTCCACGCTCTCGATGGCGGGCTTTGCCAGTGGCTCCATCTTCACGAACCACTGCTTGGACACCATGGGCTCGATGGTGGAGTGGCAGCGGTAGCAGGTGCCGACCTCGTGCTTCAGGGGCTCGATCTCCTTCAGGAAGCCGCCCTCTTTCAGGTCGGCCAGAATGGCCTTGCGGGCCTCCAGGGTGGTCATGCCGGCATACTTGCCGCAGTCCAGCACTTCGGGCTCGTTGATGGTGTTCTTTCCGGAGGCGAACAGGGCATCGGCGGCACCGGTCATGTGGCCGTCGTAGGTGAAGACGCGGACGATGGGCAGGTCATGGCGCAGGCCGACCTCAAAGTCGTTGGGGTCGTGGGCCGGGGTGATCTTCACGACGCCGGTACCCTTGGTCATGTCGGCGTGCTCGTCGCAGACGATGGGGATCTCCTTGTTCAGCAGGGGCAGGATGACGTGGCAGCCGTGCAGATGAGCATACGGGGGTCATCGCCGTTGATGGCCACAGCGGTATCGCCCAGCATGGTCTCCGGGCGGGTGGTGGCCAGCTCCAGCATCTCGCCGGTCTCCTTGACCGGGTACAACAGGTGCCAGAAGCTGCCGTCCTTCTCTTCGTACTCCACCTCGGCATCCGAAATGGAGGTGTTGCAGTGAGGGCACCAGTTGACCATGCGGTTGCCGCGGTAAATCAGGCCCTGGTCGTACAGGCGCACAAACACTTCCTTCACAGCCTCAGAGCAGCCCTCGTCCATGGTAAACCGCTCCCGGTCCCAGTCGCAGCTGCTGCCCAGCTTTTTCAGCTGGCTGACGATGCGGTTGCCGAACTTGGTCTTCCAGGCCCAGGCGCGCTCCAGGAAGCCGTCGCGGCCCACCATCTCCTTGGTCAGGCCCTCCTGACGCATGGCCTCCACCACCTTGGCTTCGGTGGCAATGGAAGCGTGGTCGGTGCCGGGCACCCACAGGGCGGCATAGCCCTGCATCCGCTTGGTGCGGATCAGGATATCCTGCATGGTGTTGTCCACGGCGTGGCCCATGTGCAGCTGGCCGGTGACGTTCGGAGGGGGCATAACGATGGTGTAGGGTTTCTTGTCGGGGTCGGCCTTCGTGTGGAAGTAGCCGCCGTCCAGCCAGAACTGGTAGATGCGGTCTTCCACCTGGCTGGGATCGTACTGTTTTGCGAGTTCTTTCATGGTGTCCTCCCAAAATTGTGATGAAGTGGGACGCAAAAAGCCGTCCCACGGAACGTTCCATGGGACGGCTTGTAAAAACATAACCGCGGTACCACCCAAATTGCACGGAAATGCTTCCCGTGCCGCTTGTTGTCCCGATAACGTGGGACCGGCCCGAAAGCGGCTACCCTTCCGGCTCACCGCTCCTGCTCAAAAGCGACAGCACACCGCACGGCCGTACCGGATTCGCAGCAGGGTTCCGGCTCTCTGAACGGCAAAAACAGCGCACACTCTTTCTCATTGCATTTATAGAAAGAATATAGCGTTTTTTGTGCGATTTGTCAATCCTTTATTACTTCTTCCTTCAGGCGGGCGATGAGCCGCTCCATCAGGGCCACCCGGTTGAAGGGGGTCATCAGGTAAAATCCATCCGCATAGGGCAGGGCCGCTTTTGCCGCCTGCACCGAGATCTCGATGCCCAGTTCTTCCCCGGCGGCACGGTCCAGCCCGGCAAAGCGGTCGATGATGGCGGCGTCCACATGGATGCCGTTGACCTCGTTTTCCATAAAGATGGCGTTGCGCTGGCTCACCACCGGCAGGATGCCGGCCAGGATCTTTTGCCTCCGGGCCAAGGGTCTGCCGGGCCTGCTGCAGGTTCTGCACGGCCTGCTCCGACAGCACCGGCTGGGTGAGGAAGCCGGTCATGCCATTTTCCAGCTTTTCCACGGCGCGGCGCAGCTCCACGTCAAAGTTGCGGGCATTCAGGTTCAGCGCGCCGAACACGGTCAGGGGCGAGGGCATCTCCCGGCCCTCCCCGGCCAGCGACACGATGTACTGGGCCAGCTTGCGGGAGTTGAACTGATACACGCTCTTCACCTCGTCCCGCTCGGCGGAGGGGATGGGGTCGCCGGTGATGGCCAGCACCTCCCGCACGCCCTCGGCGTACAGGCCCAGCAGCAATGCCTTGGTGGCGTTCAGGTTGCGGTCGCGGCAGGTCATGTGGGGCAGGGTGGGCAGGCCCAGCTCCCGGTGCACCCGGCAGGCCACCAGCGAGGAATCCATGCGCGCCCGTGCGATGGGGCAGTCGGCCACGGTCATCAGGTCGGTGCCGGCAGCCTGCAAGCGGCGCGCCCCTTCCAGATAGGCGGTCAGGTCGGCATCCTTGGGGGAATCCAGCTCCACGGCGATCACCTTTTGCCGGACCGCAGCTTGCGCAGGAAGGCGTCATCGGTTTCCACTTCCGGACGGGAAACGGTGGAAATCTGTGCCGCCGGGACGATGAGCAGCCCCTCCGGCAGGGCATCCAGTGCCTTGCGCAGGGCCGCGATGTGGGCCGGGGTGGTGCCGCAGCAGCCGCCCAGGATGCGCACTCCCTCAGCGGCCAGCCGGGCCAGCTCGGAGGCAAAATAGTCCGGCTTGCCCTGATACTTTACCTGGGTGCGGGTGACCACCGGATAGCCCGCGTTGGGCATGACCGACAGTGGGATGCCCACCTGTCCCAGCTGCTGCACCAGCGTGCGCATGGCGCCCGGTGCCGACACGCAGTTCAGGCCCACGGCATCCACAAGGCCGCTGTCCGCCATGCGGCGCACCAGCGCCCGGCAGTGCTGACCCTCGCGGGTGTAGCCGTCCGGCAGTACCGCAAAGGACACCTGCACAAAGGCATCCGGCACCGTCTCACGCAGAGCGCGCACGGCATCCAGAACACCGGTGTCGCTGCTCAGGGTCTCAAACAGGTAGTTCTTTGCCCCCAGGGCGGCAAACCGCCGCACCACCGCCGTGTACACCTGGGCCGCCGACAGGCCCTCGGTGTCCGGGGCGGGGCCAAGGTCGGCAAACACGGCGGCGTCCGTCCCGGCCGCTGCCTCTGCCGCCAGCTTCCAGCCTGCGTCGGCCAGTGCCTCCCACTCCGGGCTGCGGGCCGCCGCCATGCGCGGCAGGCCGAAGGTGTTGGTCTTGATCGCATCGGCACCCGCTTCCAGATACGCGCGGTGCACGGTCAAAATGCCTTCCGGGTCCAGCCGGTTTGCCTGCTCACATTCCCGGCCGGGGGCTCCTTTATAATAGGTGCCCATGCCGCCGTCGAACAGCAGCGGGCGTTTTTTCAGCAGCGTGCGTACATCGCTCATGGTGGTGGTTCTCCTTTTCCTACAAAAAGCACTTGGCTTTCAGTTTAATGCAGAACGGGCGTCCGGTCAAGGGTTTTCTGCCCCGGCCGCTTGCAGGAACGCCGTTTTTGTGCTATCCTATGCATACTTTATGGAATGAGGGAGGGATGTGCCATGCGCCATGCCGGCACACAAGACATCGAAACGCCGCGGCTGCTCCTGCGCCGCCTTCTGCCGCAGGATGCACGGCAGATGTACGCAAACTGGGCATCCGACCCGGAAGTGACCCGCTTTCTGCGGTGGGAGCCGCACAAAAGCCCCGCCGAAACCCGGGAGCTGCTGGCCGCGTGGGCACTGCTCTACCCCAACCCGGACTATTACCAGTGGGCCATGGTGGAAAAGGCCACCGGACAGGTGTTCGGCTCCATCAGCCTGTACAATTCCCTGCCGGGGAGCCTCAGCAAAAGACTGAGTGGCCGGGGCTGGACCTGACCGACAGCGTCTGGGAGCCGGGCTACGGCATCGGCCGGAAGTGGTGGAACAAAGGTCTTCACCACCGAGGCTCTCCGCGCCGTCGTGGCGTACTGGTTCACCCGCACGGACAGCCGCTGGCTGGCCTGCGGCCATGCCGCCGCCAACCCCGCCAGCGGCCGGGTGATGGAAAAAGCAGGCTTTGTGTACCACCACAACACGGTCTACCACAAATTCGACGGCACCCCGGTGGAATGCAGGAGCTATCTGCTGACGAGAAAAGCATTTGAGACAGCATAACTCCCCCAGTCATCGCTGCGCGATGCCAGCCCCTCGGAGATGGGGCCTTTGGCGAAACCGGAACGTTTTCCTCTCTGTCAAAAGGCTCCCTCCCTGAGAGAGCTGGCGAGGAGCAGAGCGACGAGACTGAAGGAGTTTCCAAACAGAAAGGACTTATTTTGAGCGAACTTTACGATATTCTGACCGAGACCCCGCCCACCAAAGTGGTGCTGCTGGCGCTGGACCAAGGCCTGTGGGACTGTGAGCGCAGTCTGGCCGAGCTGGCCGCCCTGTGCGAGGCCAACCATATGGAAGCCGTGGCGCAGATCAGCCAGAAGCGCCAGACCCCGGAGACCGGCATCGTGCTGGGCAGCGGTAAGCTGGAGGAAGCCAGCCTTGCCGCGCAGGAGCTGGGGGCCGAATGCGCCGTGTTCGACGGCGAGCTGACCGGCAGCCAGATCCGCAACATCTCCACCGCGCTGGGCGGGCTGGAGGTCATCGACCGCACCATGCTCATTCTGGAGATCTTCCGCAGCCGTGCGGTGACCAACGAGGGCAAACTGCAGACCGAGCTGGCTCTGCTGCGCTACCGCCTGCCCTGTCTGCAGGGCATGGGCGAGGCCCTGAGCCGTCAGGGCGGCGGCGGTGGCGGCGGCGGCGGTGCTCGCCGCGGTGCCGGTGAGACCAAGCTGGAACTGGACCGCCGCCATGTGCACGCCCGCATCGACGCGCTGGCCGAGAAGCTGACCGAGATGGAAAAGCGCCGGGGCGAGAGCCGCAAGGCCCGCGCCAAGACCGGCATGCCGGTGGTGAGCCTGGTGGGCTACACCAACGTGGGCAAGTCCAGCCTGATGAACGCCCTGTGCGGTCCCAGTGTGGCCGAAGCCGACATGCTGTTTGCCACCCTGGACCCCACCAGCCGCAAACTGGTGCTGCCCAGCGGCATGGCCGTGCTGCTGGTGGACACGGTCGGTTTCGTGTCCCGCCTGCCCCACAATCTGGTGGAGGCCTTCAAGTCCACGCTGGAAGAAGCCGCCTGGTCGGACGTCATCATCCGGGTGGCGGATGCCGGGGATGAGCAGCGCGAGGAACAGCTGGCCGTGACCGACGAGGTGCTGGACGGGCTGGACTGCACGGACATCCCCGCCTGACCGTGTACAACAAGTGCGACAAGCCCAACACCCTGTCCTTTGACCCGGACATCCTGTTCACCAGTGCCAAGACCGGCTACGGTCTGGACACCCTGCTGGCAAAGCTGGACGAGGTGCTCAGCGACCGGGTGCACACCTTAAGGTGCTGCTGCCCTACGATAAACTGGGCCTTGCCGCCCCCATGCGGAGCGCGGCAGCGTGCAGGTGGAGGAATACCGGGAGGACGGGCTGTATCTGGAGGGCATCGTCAAGACGGAAGACCTGCACTGCTTTGAAGGGTACCTCGTGTCGCAGCCGAAAAAAATAAAAAGCCCCAACAAACACAAAAACCCGCCTGGCAGCGGGTTTTTGTGTATAGAGGGGTGGGAAAGTATATAAAGTGGTGAATCGCAATTTCACAGCAGGCCTTTGTGCGGGGCGCTGCCTTGCATGATGTATTATACGCGTTTTTTCTTTCTTGTCAAACCAATTTTTTCATTTTACTTTAAAATCATGCTTTACTTTTCCCGCAAAACTTTATATAATTAACGCAAAGCGAAGCAAAAGCAAGGTTTTTTCAACCTTTGTGCGTTTGCGACAACAATAAAACTTTACTTTCAGAAAATTTTATACAATCCAACATATTTCAAAGGAGCATCCCCTATGGACGATCTGGATCGAAAAATTCTTTCCCTGCTGGCCAAAAAACGCCCGCATGCCGGTCAAGGAGATTGCCGAGCAGGTCTCGCTGACCAGCCCGGCCGTGTCCAGCCGTATCCACAAGCTGGAGACAGACGGCATCATCAGCGGCTACACCGTCACCCTGAACCGCCCCGCCGACCGCGTGTATGTGGACGCCCTCATCAGCCTTTCGGTGGCACCGTCCAAGCAGGACGCCTTTCTGGAGCTGCTGCAGAACAGCAAGGAGGTACTGCAGTGCTACCACGTCACCGGTGCCTACACCTTCCTTGTCAAGGTGAGCTGCGGCAGTATGCCCCAGCTGGAGCATCTGATCCTCCAGTTCCAGAAGCTGGGTACCACCAGCACCCAGATCATCCTTTCCACGCCCGTGAACCATGGCGAGCTGGACGCCCTGATGCTGTGAGCCGTTCATAAAACTGTTACCATTTTCCTGCAATCCTCCGCGCGTCTGGTTCGTATATGGTATACCAGCCGCAAAACAGCGCACACTAGCCGTGCACTGCGGCGCAGCTCCGCCACACGAAGCACTGGATACGAAAGGACTACACGACTATGAAACGACTCATCGCCGCCCTGCTGGCAGGGCTGACCCTGTTTGCCCTTGTGGGCTGCTCTGCCGGCAGCAAGGCCGACTCTGCCGCCCCGAAGGACTACTCCCAGATCATCCACGATGCCCGCACCGACGAGGACAACGAATACGATATGATCTTCACCAAAGGCGAGGACGGCAAGTTCACCGCCATCGACGGCTACAGCGCCGAGTACGAGGCCGGCCAGCTGGACGATGAGGTGCGCAGCATACTGCTGCCCCTGCTGAATCTGGAAGATGATATGTACACCGACCTTGCCGCCTCCATCTCTGCCATGATGGTGCGCAGCTATGCCGTGGCCATCGTCAAACCCGCCGAGGGCAAGACCGACGCTGTGAAGAGCGCACTGGAAGCCTATGTGACCAGCGAGCAGCAGTCCATGGAGCACTATCTGGAAGATCAGTACCAGATTGCCAAGGCCGCCACCGTCACCGTGGCCCCCACCGGCGAAGTGATCCTGGTGTGTGCCGAGAACCACGACACCCTGCTGGACAACATCGAAAAGGCACTGGCAGCGTAAGACCCATACAAATTTACCGCACTCCGCCGCGAGTGCGGTTTTTTTTTGCCCGCAGTTGTGCTATACTGTTCCGGTAATCGTGCAGTTTTACAGGAGTAACCTTTATGTATAAAGCGACTATCGTGATCCCGAATATCAACGGCAAAGGCTGGCTGAAGGATTCTATTGAGTCGGTCTATGCCCAGACCGAACAGGATTTTGAGCTCATCGTGGTGGACAACGGTTCCACGGACGAAAGTCTGGAGCAGGCCCGCGGCTACTGTACCCGGCCCAACTTCACCCTGATCGAAAACGGCACCAATACCGGCTTTTCCCACGCGGTGAATCAGGGCATCGCCATGGCCGAGAGCGAGTATGTGGTGCTGTTCAACAACGACGCCTTTGCGGAGCCCCAGTGGCTGGCCGAGCTCATCCGCACCGCCGAAACCGACCCCAAGATCTTCGCGGTGCAGAGCCTGATGATCCGCCACTTTGACCGGGAACTGGCCGACGACGCGGGCGACTATGTGACCCTGCTGGGCTTTGCCTGCAAGACCGGCGACGGCCGCTGTGTCAGCCGCTACACCAAACAAAAGCGTATCTTCTCGGCCTGCGGCGGGGCCGCGCTGTACCGCAAACGCATTCTGGACGAGATCGGCACCTTTGACGAAAACTTCTTTGCCTACTTTGAGGATGTGGACCTCAGCTGGCGTGCCAACAACGCAGGTTACAAAAACGTGCTCTGTCCCACGGCAAAGTGCTACCACATCTGCGGAGCCAGCACCGGTGCCGTGCGGTACAACGCCTTCAAGAGCCAGCAGAGCGGCCGCAACAGCATTCTGCTGCCCTATAAGAACCTGCCGCTGCTGATGCTGGTGCTCAACTTCATCCCGCTGGCCGCGGGCTACCTGCTCAAGTGCTACAAGTTCCACAAGCAGGGCTTTGGCGAGGCGTGGGACAAGGGGATGCACGAGGCCTTTGCCCTGCTGAAAGAGGGCAGGCTGGGCAAGCGCCCGTTCCGTTGGCGCGACCTGCCCCATTATATCCTGATGGAGCTCTGGATGATCTGGAACATGGTGCCCTACCTGTGGTACCGTCTGGTGGTCGTGCGGTTCGATCTGAAATAACTCCTTCCGTCACGGCTTACGCCGTGCCACCTCCCTCAGCGAGGGAGGCTTTCTCAAAAAAAGACACCCGGCTGTGATGTTTCACAGCCGGGTGTTCGTTTTTGCAGGTATTATGCGGCCGTGCTGGAAGCGCCGTTATCGGCGGCATCTGCTTCGGCTGCGGTACTGTCAGCAGCCGGCTCGTCCAGGTTCTGGGTGTCCGGCTCGGCAGCTGCGTCCGAAGCGGCATCGGAAGCCGCCTCCGAGGAACCGGCGGTGGCCAGGATGGCATCCTGCACATCGCTTTCGGCCATGGGCTGCGGCTGGCTGGCGGCCTCGGTGCTCGCCGTGCTGTCAGGCTTGGTCTCGCTCTCGGTCAGGCCGGTGAGATACCAGCTGCCGCTCTGGCGCTCGAACAGGTAATCCATATACCTGGTGGGCGTGTCCGAGGACTGGTTGATGATGCTGTCATCGGTGCTGGAGGTGGGAATATAGCCCACGGTGACGTGCAGCTGGCCGCTGCGCTTGAACAGCCGGGTGACGACTGCACGGTAGTAGCCCACCGTGCCGGTGACCGGGATCTTGTAGCACTGGGTGGCATCGTCAAACTCGATGGTCATATCTTCCATCTCGAAGCTGCGGTGGGTCAGCTTGAAGCTGGGGCCCACCAGCCGGGCCAGATAGGCGTCCACTTCCACCGAGGGCAGCAACAGCTGTTCGGTGTCGGGGTCGGTGTTGTAGTTATCGAAGCCGCCCTGCGTTTCCTGGATGCTGTAGATGCAGCCCCACACCGCTGCCTCGCGCAGAGTCAGGTCGTCGATGTTCTCAATGCCGTCAAAGGGCATGGGGTCAAACAGCACAAGCCCTTCCAGCTTATCTTCATATTCCTGCTTTTGTGCCGTATCGTCGAACAGGTTCGCCACCGCGCCCACACCGGCCCGCAGCACGGTAACAAAGCCCACCAGAACCAGGATCGTGATCAGCAGGCCCAGTGCCTGCCGCCCGCGGCGGCGCTGCATCCGGGCATGTTCTTCAGGGGTAATATAATGTTTTGTCATGGTTTTTTATCTCCCAAGGTTTTATTGCTGACTTTCAGTATACCACAGGGCAGCGCAGAGTGCAAAACCCTGCCCATGGTTTTTTGTGAAAACCCCACTGCGCGGTTACTCCCAGTCCTTCCAGACATCGGGCTGGTAGCCCACGGTGGCCTTGCGGCCGTTGCGCACAATGGGCGTGAGCAGCAGCTGCTGATTTTCAAACAGCTTATCCTCTTTCTGCCAGTCAATGAGAGCGTCCAGCAGCGCCAGCGTCTGCTTGTCTTTCGCATTGGGGTCCACCAGCTTTTCCCAGCCGCCAAGAGCCCGGGCTACGTTCTCAAACTCGCCCCGGCTCATCTCTTTTTCTTTCAGGTCGATCATCTGGAACTTGATGCCCCGCTCCTTGAAATAGCGCTGGGCCTTTTTTGGTATCAAAGCACTTTGTGGTGCCAAAAATCTGAATGTTCATCGGTCTCTGTCCTCCTGAGCTTCCATTATACCACAGCCGCCCGCAGGTGCCTAGCATATTTCGCACCAAAACCGCCCATACTGGCAGCAGACATCATCCGAAGGAGGCAGATTTTATGATCGCATTCGTAGACCCCGACCTGTGCATCGGCTGCACCCAGTGCGCCGGGCTGTGCCCCGCCGTGTTCCAGATGGAAGGCACGCTGGCCGTGGCCCAGCCCGGGCCGATCCCACCGGAGGAGGTGCCGCAGGCTGTGGACGCAGCCAACGCCTGCCCGGTAAGCGCGATCCGCACCGAGGCGTGAAAAAAAGAAGCCGTTCTGTCGGGGCTGCCCCGGTGGAACGGCTTCTTTTTCCTTCTCATTCTTTTTGTGCTATACTATAGGATGTGAAATTATGGAACGGAGGACTGTATGCTATGCGTTTACTGGTCATTGACGGCAACAGCATTGCCAACCGTGCGTTTTTTGGCATCAAGCTGCTGACCACCAAGGACGGACGATACACCAACGCCATTTATGGCTTTCTGAATATCCTGCTCTCCCTGCTTAAGGAGTGCGAACCCGACGAGGTGGCCGTTGCGTTCGACCTGCGGGCCCCCACGTTCCGCCACAAGATGTATGATGGCTACAAGGCCACCCGCCACGGGATGCCCGAAGAGCTGGCCCAGCAGATGCCGGTGCTGAAAGAGCTTCTGGCCGACCTGGGCTACCGCGCCGTGACGGCCGAGGGCTGGGAGGCCGACGACATTCTGGGCACCCTGGCTGCTGCCTGCGCCGCCCGGCAGGACGACTGCTTCCTGGCCACCGGAGACCGGGACAGCCTGCAGCTGGTGAGTGAGAGCACCACCGTACTGCTTGCCGCCACTGCCATGGGCCGGAGCAAAACCATCCCCATGGATGTGGACGCCATCCACGAGAAATACGGCATTGAGCCCAAACAGCTCATCGAGGTGAAGAGCCTGATGGGCGATGTTTCGGATAATATTCCGGGCGTGCGGGGCATCGGTGAAAAGACCGCCCTGGCCCTTGTGCAGAAGTTTGGCACGCTGGAAAACGTCTACGCCAACCTCGACGACAAGATCATCAAGCCCAAGCAGCGGGAACACCTCATGGAGGACAGGCCCATGGCCGAGCTGAGCCACACGCTGGGCACCATCCGCACCGATGCGCCCATCGACACGGCCGAGGGCAGCTACGCCGTGGGCGAGGGCAACAAGGCCGCCGCCGTGCGCCTGCTGCAGGAGCTGGAGATCCACTCGCTGATCCCGCGCTTTCGGGCTGGACGGTGTGGCCCCGGAGGCCGCCCCGGAAGAGCAGGCCGTGGAGCTGCCAGAGGCAGAGCTTGCCGCCCTGCCCCTTGCCCCGTCCGGGCACTATCTGGTGGCCTCCCGCCCCGCCGTGATGGGCAAGCAGGGCATCCGCAACGTGATGCTGCAGCCGGAGAGCTGGTACGCCGTGCAGGACACCACCGTCTACCCGTTGGAGGACGCCGACCTGCTCCGTCTGCTGGACAACGCCGACGTCACACTGGACGTGTTCAATTCGGCTCCCCTGTACGCCAGAGCCATGGCCGCAGGCGGCTGGGGCAGCAGCATCCGGTGGGACGGCAAACTGGCCGCCTACCTGCTGGACGCCTCGGCGTCCAAGTATCAGGTGGGAGAGCTGGTGCCCAGCTACAAGGCCGCTGCGGCCTTCACCTGCGCCGACTACCCGGACGCCGGACGTCTGGCCGACCTGTTTGCCAAAATGAAAGCCGAGATCACCGCCTGCGGCGAGAATGCCCTGTACAACGACATCGAGTTCCCCCTGGCCCAGGTGCTGGCCGATATGACCCGCACCGGCATTCTGGTGGACAAAGGCGGCATTGAGGAGTTTGGCGTCCGGATGCGCACCGAGCTGGCTCAGGTGCTGGGCCGCATCCAGATGGAGACCGGCAGCACCAGTTTCAACCCCAACAGCCCAAAGCAGCTGGGCGAGATGCTGTTCGACACCATGGGCCTGCCCCACGGCAAAAAAGACCCAGCGCGGCTGGTCCACCGACGCCGAAACGCTGGAGAGCCTGCGGGAGTACCCGCTGGTAGAGGACGTTCTGCAGTACCGCGCGTACCAGAAGCTGAACTCCACCTATGTGGAGGGCCTGCCCAAGGTCATCGGCGAAGATGGGCGCATCCACTCCACCTTCAACCAGACCGAGGCCCGTACCGGGCGGCTCTCCTCCGACAACCCCAACCTGCAGAACATCCCCATCCGCACCGAGCTGGGCAGCCAGTTGCGGGCCTACTTCATCGCAAAGCCGGGCTGTGTGCTGGTGGACGCCGACTACAGCCAGATCGAGCTGCGCATCCTGGCCCACGTCACCGGCGACGAACACATGCAGCAGGCCTTCCTGAACGGGGAGGACATCCACCGCAGCACCGCCGCCAAAATTTACGGCATCCCCCAGAGCGAGGTAACGCCCCGGCTGCGCTCCTCCGCCAAGGCCATCAACTTTGGCATCATGTACGGCAAGGGGGCCTACAGCCTTGCCAAGGACATCGGGGTGACCGTCAAGGAAGCAGACGCCTTCCTCAAGAACTATCTGGCCGCCTTCCCCAAGGTGAGCGGCTACATGGACAAGACCATCGCGGACGCCAAGGCCGTGGGCTATGTATCCACCCTGTTCGGCCGCCGCCGCGCCCTGCCGGAGCTGGCAAGCAGCAACTTCAATGTGCGTTCCAGCGGCGAACGCATGGCCCGCAATACCCCCATTCAGGGCACTGCGGCGGACCTCATCAAGCTGGCCATGGTGCGGGTATGGAAGCGGCTGCGGAACGAAAAATGGAAAGCCGCCTGATCCTGACCGTCCACGATGAACTGATCGTGGAAGCCCCGCAGGCTGAAGCCGAAAAGGCTGCGCAGATCCTGCGGGAGGAGATGGAGGGCTGCGTGCAGTACGCCGTGCCCCTGAGCACCGATGTGCACGCAGGCAAAAACTGGCTGGAGGCCCATTGAACTGTTATGATCGTATTAGGAATCGAATCCACCTGCGACGAGACCGCCGCAGCTCTGGTGGAGGACGGCCGGCATCTGCTGAGCAACGTCATCTCCACCAGTGTGAAAGAACAGGCGCTCTACGGCGGCGTTGTGCCCGAGATCGCCAGCCGCCGCCACTGCGAGTTCATCAGCGCCACCGTCAAAAAGGCCCTGCTGGACGCCGGTAAGACCATCGACGACGTGGACGCTGTGGCCGTCACCTTTGCACCCGGCCTCATCGGCGCGGTGCTGGTGGGCGTCAACTTTGCCAAGGGGCTGGCCTACTCGGCGGGCAAACCGCTGGTGCCCGTGCATCACCTGCGGGGACACATTGCCGCCCTTTACCTCACCCACCCGGAGCTGAAGCCGCCGTTCCTCTGCCTCGTGGCCTCCGGCGGCCACAGCCACATTGTGGAAGTGCTGGACTACACCCACTACCACATTCTGGGCCACACTGTGGACGACGCGGCCGGCGAAGCCTTTGACAAGGTGGCCCGGACGCTGGGCCTGCCCTACCCCGGCGGCCCCAGCGTGGCCAACGCCGCCAAGACCGGCAACCCCAAAGCCTACCGCCTGCCCGTGCCCCATGTGGAGGGCAAATACAACGTGAGCTTCTCCGGCCTGAAGACCGCCGTGCTGAACGAGGTGAACCAGGCCCAGATGAAGGGCGAAGAAGTGAACGTGCCCGACCTTGTCGCCAGCTTTCAGGAGCGCATTGCGGGCATTCTGGCCGAAAAGCTGCTGCTGGCTGCTGCAGATACCGGTGCAAAGCAGGTGTGTCTGGCGGGCGGTGTGGCCGCAAACGGACGGCTGCGCCAGCTGGTGAACGATGGGGCCCAGAAGCTGGGTGCTAAGGTCTACCTGCCGGAGCTCAAGTTCTGCGGGGACAACGGCGCCATGATCGCAGCTCAAGGATACTACCAGTACATCGCGGGCCACACCGCCGGGCTGGAGCTCAACGGCCTGCCCACCCTGCCCATTGATTACGAATAAAAACAAAAGACCCCCCTCAGGCGCTGCGCGCCAAACTCCTTCCGCCTCACTTCGTTCGGCACCTCCCTCTCAGAGGGAGGCTTTCGCGCGGCGATGAACCTTGCTGTAACACGATAAAGTTTCCTCTCCTGTCAAAGGCTCCCTCCTTGAGGGAGCTGGCACGGCGTGAGCCGTGACTGAGGGAGTTTTAGGAGGTACTCACCATGCCCGAAACCAATCCCATCCTGCAAAGCCTGTATGCCCGCAAGTCTGTGCGGGTGTTTGAAAAAAACCATCCCGGCCGGAATGAAGCAGGCCATTCTGGAAGCTGCCGCGCAGGCCCCTCTGCGGGCTGCCAGCAGCTGTACACCATTCTGGACATCACCGACCCGGCCCTGAAGGCCGCGCTGGCCGACAGCTGCGACCATCAGCCTTTCATTGCCAAGGCCCCGCTGGTGCTGGTGTTCTGCGCCGACTGCCGCAAGTGGTACGACGCCTACAAGGAAGCGGGCTGCACGCCCCGCACGCCGGGCGTGGGCGACCTGATGCTGGCTGTCACCGACACTGCCATTGCCGCCCAGAACGCCGTGGTGGCCGCCGAAAGCTTTGGCATCGGCTCGTGCTACATCGGCGATATCATGGAAAACTGCGACACCCAGCGCAGCCTGCTGCACCTGCCGGACTATGTGTTCCCAGCGGTGATGCTGGTATTTGGCTGGCCCACCCAGCAGCAGAAGGACCGCCCGAAGCCCCAGCGCTGCGCCATGGAGCATATCGTGCACGAAAACGGCTACCGCACCATGGACGGTGCCGAGCTGCGCGACACCTTCGGCTACAAGGCTAGCACCTCCGGTTTTGATGCGTGGTGCACGGCCTTCCACAACCGCAAGTACGACTCCGGCTTTGCCCGCGAGATGAGCCGCTCGGTGGCGGAGTACTTAGAGCAGTACAAGTAACGCATAAAAAAGCAGGGAGCTTGTCCAGCCGGACAGGCTCCCTGTTCTTTTACTTGAAATATTCCTGTGCGCGCTGCGCGGCGTTGTTGATGCAGTCCCGCAGCTCGTCCAGCGTATCGAACTTCTTGCTGGGGCTCAGGTAGGCGTGGAACTCCACCACCGGGTCGGTGCCGTACAGGTCGCCCGAGAAGCCCGGGATGAACGTCTCGCAGGTCACTTTGGAGGTGTCGTCGTTCACCGTGGGCCGGGTGCCCAGACCGGTGGCCGAGGGATACCAGGTGCCGTTCACCAGCGTGCGGGTGATATAAATGCCGCTGCGGGGCAGCTGAAAGCCCTCGGGATACAGCTGGTTGATGGTGGGCACCCCCAGCGTCCGGCCCAGACCAGCCCCGTGGTGCACCGCAAAGCGGATCGCGTAGGGCATCCCCAGCATGGCGTTTGCCGCCGGGATGTCGCCGCCTTCCAGCGCGGTGCGGATGCGGGTGGAAGACACCGGCTTTTCCTCAAACTGCGCCATGGGCACCACGATCACCTCCACGCCCAGCGGAGCGCACAGGGTGCGCAGCAGCTCCGGCGTACCGGCGGCCTTGGCCCCGAAGGTGAAGTTCTCGCCGCAGAACAGGGCTTTGCATGGCAGTTTTCCACGATGCTGCGCACGAACTGTTCCGGGCTGAGGCCCTTGATCTCCTCAAAGTCCGGCGTGAGGTAATACTCCACGCCCAAGCTGGCGATCAGCGCGTGCTTGTCCGCCGAGGACAGCAGGCGCTTGCCCTTCATTTTGTTGTCCACCGGCAGCCGGAAGGTAAACACCGCCGGGGCAGCCCCGTGGGCTCTGGCCCACTGCACCGCACCGTCGATGACGGCCCGGTGGCCGATGTGGATGCCGTCGAAGTAGCCCATGGCCACGGCGGTGCCACCCTCATGTTCCAGCGCCAGCGGCAGACGGGACGAATGAAACGATTTGGGCATTGGTTTCCTTTTCAGTTCCAATTCCGTTCCACGAACAGTTTTTCCACCCTTGAGCACCGTTCCCCCGGTGGCAAGAGCCCAGAAACTGCCCGGCGGCGTTCCGCACGCGGTAGCGGCCGTCGGCTGCGGGATAGCGGCTGGTGGGGCACCCGTTGTACAGGTGCTGTTCCACCCGGGCGTCCGCCACAAGCAGCGGCAGGCTGGCGAACACACTTTCCACCGGCAGCATCAGAGCCTGCAGGGCCTCCGGCCCCGCGTCCTTTGCCGCCTGGATCTCTTCCAGCGTGTGGGCATCGGCTTCGGAATACACCCCGGCGGCCACGCGGCGCAGGGCGCTCATGGTGCCCTTCTGGCCCATGGCTTCGGCGATCTCCTCCAGCAGCACCCGGATATAGGTGCCTTTGGAGCACTTTACGGTCAGGGCATACTCGTTTTCCGCAGGGCTGCCCTCGTACCGGATCTCCAAAATCTCGATCGGCCGGGCCTTGCGCTCCACGGTCTTGCCCTCGCGGGCCAGCTTATAGAGCGGCTGGCCGTTGATCTTGACCGCCGAGTACATGGGCGGGGTCTGCATCCGGGGGCCAAGGAACTGCGGCAGAACGGCCAGCAGCTCCTGCTCCCCTGCCGTTACCGGGGCGGTCTCCAGCACAGTGCCGGTCACATCCCCGGTATCGGTGCGCTGGCCCAGCCTGAGGACAGCGCGGTAGGCCTTGGTGTGGTCCAGCTGCAGATCAACTGCCTTGCTGGCCCCGCCGCAGAACACCGGCAGAACACCGGTCGCCATGGGGTCCAGCGTACCGCTGTGGCCCAGTTTCCGGGTACCCAGAATGCCCCGCAGCTTGGCAATGACATCAAAGCTGGTCCAATCGGTGGGCTTATCAACAATGAGGATCCCCTGCATCATGCTTCCTCCTGCGGTGCATCAAGAACAGCTTCCACCTCAGAGAGGATCGCGCTCTTGGCGTTGTCAAGGTTGCCCAGCAGCTCACAGCCCGCCGCACGGGTGTGGCCGCCGCCGCCCAGACGGCGGGCAATGGCACAGGCATCCACGCCCTTGGCGGTGCGCACGCTGATGCGGTAGCTGCCGCCGGGCTGCTGGCGCAGGGTCAGGCCGACCTTCACGCCTTCAATGCTGATGGGCAGGCTGGTCAGCTCTTCCAGATCCGCAGGGTCTACCCTGCTCTGCTCGATCTCGTCCCGGGTCAGGTAGATGAGGGCGCAGCGGCCATCCAGATGATATTCCAGATGGTTGCGGGCGATCCGCTCGGCTTCCATCCGCTCCCGGGACTTGGTGTCAAACAGCAGGGTGTTCAGCTCCTCCACATGGGCACCGGCCTCCATCAGCTTGGCCGCAGTGATGTGGGTGCTGGCCTTGGTGGAAGAGAACTTGAAGCAGCCGGTATCCGTGGACAGGCCGGTATACAGGCAATCGGCAATGTGGGGGGTGATCTCCACATGCATGGCACAGATCACCTCATACAGCAGCTCTGCCGCAGCGGCGGCGCTGCCGTCCAGCAGCGTGAACTCGGCGTAGCCGCTGTTGCCTGCGTGGTGGTCGATGCACAGGTCCACATGGCGCGTGTACTGGGGAACGCCGTTGCCCTCGCCAAACAGCTGTACGCTGGCAACATCCACAGCCACCACGATCTGCGGCTCAAATTCGCCCTTGAACAGGCGGGGGTTGGTAAATGCGTACCGGCCGGGGATGGGGTCGGCGCAGAGCACGGCTGCGTGTTTTTCCAGTGCAAGCAGCGCATAGTAGAGCGCGCTGCCGCAGCCGACCGTATCACCATCCGGGTTTTTGTGGCACAGAATCAAGATGTTATCCGCAGCAAGCAGCTTTTCTGCCATCTGCTGTACATTCAGCTGTTCTGTCATCCCATGTTCCATCCTTTCCGCAAGGCTGATTATTCCTCGGTCTCTTCCGGCTGGCTGGTTTCCTCAGCGTCACCGTTCACGTTCAGCGTGCGGAGCAGCTCATTGATGTGGGCTGCGTAGGCGGCACCGTCGTCCTCCACAAAGATGAAGCGCGGAGCCTTCCGGATGTGCATCTTCTTGCTGACCTCGGTGCGCACATGGCCTGCGGCACGGTTCAGTGCCTCGATGGCGGGCTTGGGGCCGTCCTCGCGGCCCATCACGCTCACGTAGACCTTTGCAACATCCAGGTCAGGTGTCACATCCAGACGGGTGACGGTCAGCAGACCGCCCTCCAGGCGGGGGTCCTTCAGCCGTCCGATGATGGCAATGACCTCACGCTTCATATCCTGGGCAAGACGACCCATATTTTTCTGAGACATAGCTTCTCCTCTAAAACAAAACCTCTCAGTCTCGCTTGCGCTCGACAGCTCCCCTAATGGGGGTGCCTTTGGCATAAAGATGAGGCTTCACCCGGCTGCCAAGGCCTCCCCTACTAGGGGAGGTGGCATTGCGAAGCAATGACGGAGAGGTTTAATCCGTTCCTTAGTCCCGATATTCTTCCATCTTGAAGGCCTCGTAAACGTCGCCTTCCTTGACATCGGCAAACTTTGCCAGCGTAACGCCGCACTCGTAGCCCTCGGCCACTTCCTTGGCATCATCCTTGAAGCGCTTCAGAGATGCGATCTCGTCCTCCGTGATGACGATGCCGTCACGGACAACGCGCACCTTGCTGTCGCGGGTGATCTTGCCGCTGGTCACGCGGCAGCCTGCAACGGTGCCCACGTTACTGATTTTGTAGACCTGACGGACCTGCAGCTCACCCAGAGCGACCTCGCGGAACTTGGGAGCCAGCATACCCTTCATAGCATCGGTGACATCGTTGATGGCATCGTAGATAACGCGGTACATCCGCATCTCGACCTTGGTGGCAGCGGCTTCTTCCTTGGCCACGTTATCGGGGCGGACATTGAAGCCGATGATGATGGCGTTGGAGGCATCGGCCAGGTCAACGTCGGACTTGCTGATGGCACCGACACCGGCGTGGATGACGCGGACGCGCACCTCATCATTGGAGATCTTCTCCAGGCTCTGCTTGACGGCCTCGGCGGAGCCCTGCACATCAGCCTTGACGACAATGGCCAGCTCCTTCATATCGTTCTGTGCCATCTGGCTGAACAGGTTATCCAGAGTGACCTTCTGGAAGGAGGAGAACTGCTTCTCCTTGGCAGCGGCAATGCGCTGCTCTGCCAGCTCACGGGCCAGACGCTCGTCGGCAACGGCCTCGAACAGGTCGCCTGCCTCGGGCACAGCGGTCAGGCCGGTGATCTCCACGGGGGTGGAGGGGCCTGCATCGTTCAGCAGCATGCCCTTGTCGCTGCGCATGGTACGCACACGGCCCACAGCGGTACCGGCAATGATGACATCACCGGCATGCAGGGTGCCGTTCTGCACCAGAATGGTGGCGATGGGGCCCTGGCCCTTGTCCAGACGAGCCTCAACAACAGCACCCTTGGCGCGGCGGTTGGGGTTGGCCTTGAGTTCCATGACTTCGGCCTCCAGCGCGATCCGCTCCAGCAGGTCGTTGATGCCCATGCCGGTCAGAGCCGAAACGGGGATGCAGGCAACGTCGCCGCCCCAGTCCTCGGTGATGATGCCGTACTTGGTCAGGCCTTCCATCACGCGCTCGGGGTTTGCAGTGGGCTTATCCATCTTGTTCATGGCCACGATGATCTTGACATTGGCAGCCTTGGCGTGGTTGATGGACTCCACGGTCTGGGGCATGATGCCGTCATCGGCGGCAACGACCAGAACAGCGATATCGGTCATGTTGGCACCGCGGGCACGCATGGAGGTGAATGCCTCGTGGCCCGGCGTATCCAGGAAGGTGATCAGGCTATCGTTGATCTTGACCTGATATGCACCAATGGCCTGGGTGATGCCGCCAGCCTCGCCTGCGGTGACATTGGTCTTGCGGATGGCATCCAGGATACTGGTCTTACCGTGGTCAACGTGGCCCATGACACAGACAACGGGGGGACGCTCCACCAGATCCTCGGCGGAATCCTCCTCCTGGGTGAACAGGCGCTCCTCGATGGTCACATGCACCTCGTGCTCGACCTTTGCGTGGAACTCCTCAGCCAGCAGGGATGCGGTATCGAAATCGATCACGTCATTGATGGCGTGCATCTCACCCATCTGCATGAACTTGGCAATGACCTTGCCGGCCTGCTGCTTCAGGCGGGCAGCCAGCTCACCGACGGTGATCTCATCGGGGATCATCACCTTCAGCTGTGCGTTGCGGGCCTTTTCCAGCTGGATGCGCTGCAGGCGCTCGAACTCGGTCTCGCGCTTGCCCTTCTGGAACTGCTGGCGCTGGCGCTGGCCGCGCTGGGTGAACTTCTGCTTGTTGCCCTGCGGGGTGGGCTTGCGGCGGTTCTCGGTGTTCTTGGTGGAAGCCAGATCGTCGTAGCGGGCATCAAAGCGGTCCACGTTCACATCCACAGTGCGGGTATCGACCGTCACCTGGCTGTCCTCGCGGCGGACAGAGACGGACTGAGCCGGGGCAGCAGAGGCCTTGGCACCGGTCTCGCGGGCCAGCTCGCTCAGGGAGACAGTCTTCTCCTCGCGCTTCTTGTGCTGCTCGTTCTTCTTCTCGCCGTGCTTATTGTTGTTATTGTTTGCCTTGGGCTGCTCTGCCTTTGCGGCAGGGGCAGCGGGCTTTGCCTCGGGCTTCTTCTCAGCAGCCTTGGGCTCGGCTTTTTCTCCGCAGGCTTCTCGGCCTTTTTCTCCGCCTTCTTTTCAGGCTGGGCAGGCTGCTTTGCGCTGTTCAGGTACTCGTCCAGGCTGGCAACGCTGTTGTCCTTGCTGAATTTCTCCAGCAGGTAGTTCAGCTCGTTTTCTTCCAGGGTAGAGCTGTTCTTCTTGCCGGTGCTGCCCATGGCAGCCAGCTCATCCAGGACCTTCTTTGCAGAAACATTCAGGTCCTTTGCAAAATCGCTCACTTTATATTTTACGGTCATTCGCTCATATCCTCCTCATTTTTGATTGCCCCGCAGTCCGAAAGACGGTCAAAGCAGAGCTTTGCGAGGTTGCGGTCAGTCACCGCGTAAACAGCCACAGGCTTGCGGCTGATATCGGCCAGGCGGTCCTGGGTCAGCGGCATGGAGATCACGTCCACCAGGTCGCCCACAGCGTAGTTCAGGCGCTGCACGGTCTTGGCGCTGGCATCGGACGCGACCATTACCAGCCACGCTTTGCTCTTGACGCAGGCATCTTCCACGGCATCAAAGCCCATGGTCAGCGCGCCTGCCTTGCGGCAGAGGCTCAGCGCCTGAAACAGCGCTTCTTCCGGGGCCATTTTGGGCTTTTCAGGGGTATTGTTATGCTTCGCCATTCGGCTGGGCCTCCTTTTCCACGTCGGCCAGCTGTGCGGCCAGCGCATCGTAAACCTCGGCGGGAACCGGCTGCTCAAAGCAGCGCTCCAGCGCCTTTTTCTTTTTGGCCTTTGCCAGACAGGCCGGGTCCGGGCAGAGGTAAGCGCCGCGGCCCGGCTTCTTGCCCACGGGGTCGATGCTGATCTCGCCGCTGGGGGCGCGCACCACCCGCACCAGTTCCTTTTTGGGGCGGCTGGTCATGCAGCCGATGCACTGGCGGGCAGGGATCTTTTTTTGTGCCATCCGGTTTCCCTCCTTCAGGTGCGGTCACAGCCGCTCTTACTCAGCGTCCTCGGTCTTGGGCTCGGCAACCTTGGGCTCCTCGTCCTCGCCATAGTAGCCGCTCTCGGGACGGATGTCGATGTTGTAGCCGGTCAGGCGCGCGCAGAGACGGGCGTTCTGGCCCTTGTTGCCAATGGCCAGGCTCAGCTGCTGGTCGGGCACGGTGACGCGGCAGGAGCGGGTCTCGCCGGGCAGCAGCTCGACCTTGAGCACCTTGGCGGGGCTCAGGGCAGCGGAGATGAACTCGGAGACATCCTCGCTCCACTTGACGATATCGATCTTCTCACCGCCCAGCTTCTCGACCACAGCGGCCACACGGTCGCCGTGGGGGCCGATGCAGGCAGAAACGGGGTTGACGTTGGCATCCTTGCTCCAGACAGCCATCTTGGTGCGGGCACCGGCCTCGCGGCTGATGGCCTTGACCTCAACGGTGCCGTCATAGATCTCGGGCACTTCCAGCTCGAACAGGCGCTTGACCAGGCCCGGGTGGGTGCGGCTGATCATCACGCGGGCACCGCGCTCGCCGCTGACCACGTCCACAACGTAGACCTGCAGGGTCTGGCCCTCGGTGTAGGTCTCGCCGGGCACCTGCTCGTTGCGGGGCAGGATGGCCTCGCCGCCCTTGCCCAGGTCCAGGGCCACGATGCCCTTCTCGTTGTCCACGCGGGTAACGGTGGCCTGGATGATATCATGGGCGCGGGACTGGATCTCGCTCAGCTGCTGGCTGCGCTCGGCTTCCCGGATGCCCTGACGGATGACATGCTTTGCGGTCTGGGCGGCAATGCGGCCGAAGTCCTTGGTCTTGAGGGGGGTGACAACGCGGTCGCCGACCTCATAGCTCTTGCGGATCTTCTGGGCCTCGGTGATGCCGATCTCGGCGTGCTCATCGTACCAGTCCTCATCGGCGACAACGTTCTGCACCAGAGCGACGTTGAACTTGCCGCTGTCGGGGTCGATCTCCACCAGAACGTTGTCGTCCTCGACCTCATAGTTCTTCTTGACAGCGATCACGATGGCAGCCTTGATCTTCTCGATCAGGTACTCTGCGGTGATGCCGCGCTCATGCTCCAACATGGAGAGAGCTTCAAAAAAATCATTGTTCGCTGCAGCCATTTTTCGGGTTCCTCCTAAATATCATTCTTTCTCTTTTAATCAAACAGGTCCTCGTCGTCACACAGGCGCACCGTGCTGACGGCGGAAAGCTCGAACTGCATGGGGCCGGCCGGGCCTTCGAGCGTGATGGTATTGCCTTCGCGGGAAGTCAGGAGGCCGGAAAACTCCTTAACACCGTTCTCGTTGGCCCGGTACAGCCTGACGCTGATCTTCTGGCCCTGAACGGCTTCGTAGTGCTCCGGGCGGGTCAGCTTGCGGCCCAGGCCGGGGCTGCCGACTTCCAGATAATAGCTCTGTTCAATGGGGTCTGCCTCGTCCAGGATGGGGTCCAGCGCATGGGACACATCGGCGCAGGTGTCGGTGTCCATGGTGGAGCCGTCCGTCTTGTCGATCAGCACACGGAGATACCAGTCCGGCCCCTCTTTTTCAAAGACAACGTCCCACAGGCGCAGGCCCATGCCCTCCACAGTGGGGCGGACAAGCGCTTCGACTCTCTGGGCGGTATTTCCGCCAGACTGCTTCGCCATAAAAAACCTCCAAACAAACAAGAAACGCGGACCTTGCGGCCCACGTTTCATAAAAGTTATATCGTACTATTAGAATATAGCATACTTCCGGTAATTATGCAAGGGGGTTTCGTGAAATTTTGCCCTTACAGCACCCAGACACCGTTCCGGAACAGTTCCACCACACGGCCGTCACGGCACTTGCCGGTGATATGGCTGTCCTCTGCACCGATCATCACATCCTCATGGATGGTAGACTGGTTCATGCCGCGCTCTTCCAGCTGCTCCTTGGTCAGGCCGGTGCCGCCCTCGGTGGTGCCGGGGTAGCTGGCACCAAAGGCGATGTGGCAGGCAGCGTTCTCATCGAACAGGGTGCTGTAGAACAGCGCGCCGCTGCGGTTGATGGGGCTGGATGCGGGCACCAGTGCCACCTCGCCGATATGGCGGGCACCCTCGTCGGTATCCAGCAGCCGGCCCAGCAGGTCAGCGCCCTCCTCGGCTCCATGCTCAACGACCTTGCCATCCTTGAAGGTAACATGAAATCCCTTGATGAGCTGGCCATTGAACACATAGGGCTTGGTGCCGTAGACGATGCCGTCCACCTTATCCTTGTGGGGAGCAGTGAACACTTCCTCGGTGGGGATGTTGGGCAGGAAGAACACGCCCTTCTCGTTCTTGCTGCCGGCGCTCTCCCAGCTGGCCTTCTCGGCCAGGCCCACGGTCAGGTCAGTGCCGTTGGCGCTCTCAAAGTGGACGCTCTCCAGATCAAGGGCATTCATCTTCTCGCCCAGACTGGTCAGACGGTCCAGATGTGCCTTCCACTCGTTGACGGGGTCACCGCCGGTCACGCGGCAGACATCAAAGATGAGCTGCCACAGCTTCTCGATGGCGGCATCCGTGTCCAGCTCGGGGAACATCTTCTTTGCCCAGGGGGCGCTGGGCATGGCGGCAATGGACCACTGCACCCTGTCGTTCATGGTGTACTCCCGCCAGGGAGCCATAAATTTCCGGTTGGCGGCGTTCACACGGCTGATCTTGGCACCATCCAGACCGGCGTAGACCTCGGGGTCATCCGCAATGAGGTGCAGCACGCAGACACTGCCCTCGCTCTCTGCGTAGTCGAGGTAGCGGCGCAGCTGGTAGGGCTTGCTGTCGGTCAGGGCTTCCTCGCTGCCCAGCTCCATCCGGGTGCGGGATACGGCATTGTCGCTCCAGTCCACCTGAACATCACGGGCACCGGCCTCGAAGCCGCTGCGCACGCACAGGCGGGCCAGCGGGGCAGCCTCCAGCGGGCAGCGGATGATCATGGTCTGGCCCGGCTGAGGGTTCACGCCCACCCGGACGATAAAGTCAGCGTATTTTTTGAGCAGTTCATCAAAGTTTTTCACAAAAGGTTCCTTTCTGCCGCAAGAAACGGCATGGTTGTTTTGCCCTAAGTATACCCTCTTTTTTTCAATTCTGTCCATCGGATAAAAAGAAAACAGACGCTTCCATCGTTGAAAAACGGGGAAACGTCTGCTATACTAACCTTGGGAGTGCTGTCCACATACGGTAAGCGGTCTAACCTTTCCGGCCCAAGCGTCGGGGAGGCGAATATTTTTTGTCGTGCCCCTGACGCTCTGCTGCGAAAGGGGTGATGCTCTATGACGCTATTAGAAACTTTAGCCCTGCTGACATTGCTTGCAACCGTCGGCTTTGGCGTGTTCGATATCGCATGGAAAATCTTTACACACAAAAAATGACCGCCCCATGAGCTACCAACTCGGCGGTCATTTTTTAACTGATTTGCCAGAAAGGTACTGACCGTTTGCCGGACAGCACTCTCTTTATCTATAATATACCACAACCCCGCCGAAATTGCAACGGCGGGGCTGTTTTTATTTGGATCAGAACTCGATCTTGCTCTCGATATAGCTCTTGAGCTCGGAGATGGGCATACGCACCTGCTCCATGGTGTCACGGTCGCGGACGGTGACGCAGTTGTCAGCTGCGATACCCTTGGCCTCGTCACCCACGGTGTCGAAGTCCACGGTGATGCAGTAGGGAGTGCCGATCTCATCCTCGCGGCGGTAACGCTTGCCGATGGAACCGGTATCATCGTAGTCCACCATGAAGTACTTGCTCAGCTCATTGCGGATCTCCATGGCCTTGTCGCCCAGCTTCTTGCTCAGGGGCAGAACAGCACACTTGTAGGGAGCCAGAGCCGGATGCAGGTGCAGGACAGTGCGGACATCTTCCTTGCCCTTGGCATCCACCAGATGCTCCTCATCGTAAGCCTCGCACAGGAAGGCCAGCGCCACACGGTCGCAGCCCAGAGAGGGCTCGATCACGTAGGGGATGTAGTGCTCGTTGGTCTCGCTGTCGAAGTACTCCAGGCTCTTGCCGGAGGCCTCCTGATGGCGGGTCAAGTCGTAGTTGGTGCGGTCTGCAATGCCCCACAGCTCGCCCCAGTCGGTGAACGGGAAGGCGTACTCGATATCAGTGGTGGCGCGGCTGTAGAAAGCCAGCTCGGCAGGCTCATGGTCGCGCAGGCGCAGATTTTCCTTGTTGATGCCCAAGGACAGCAGCCACTTTTCGCAGTAATCTTTCCAGTAGGCGAACCAATCCAGGTCGGTGCCGGGCTTGCAGAAGAACTCGCACTCCATCTGCTCGAACTCACGGGTGCGGAAGGTGAAGTTGCCCGGGGTGATCTCGTTGCGGAAGGCCTTGCCCACCTGGCAGACGCCGAAGGGCAGCTTGCGGCGGGTGGTGCGCTGGATGTTGGCAAAGTTGACGAAAATGCCCTGTGCGGTCTCGGGGCGCAGGTAGCAGGTAGAAGAGCTGTCCTCGGTGACACCGATGGCAGTCTTGAACATCAGGTTGAACTTGCGGATGGGGGTAAAGTCATGCTTGCCGCAGACAGGGCAGACGATGTCCTCGTGGTCGGCGATGAACTGATCCATCTCATCAAAGCTCATAGCATCCACATTGACCTCGGGATGCTCCTCACCGATCAGCTTATCGGCACGGTGGCGGGCCTTGCAGGCACGGCAGTCCAGCAGGGGGTCAGAGAAGCTGGAAACATGGCCGGTGGTCACCCAGGTCTGGGGGTTCATAATGATGGCGGCATCCAGGCCCACATTGTAGGGGCTCTCCTGGACAAACTTCTTCAGCCATGCTTTCTTGACGTTGTTCTTGAACTCAACGCCCAGGGGACCGTAGTCCCAGCTGTTGGCAAGACCGCCATAGATCTCAGAACCGGGGAACACATAACCACGGTTCTTGCAGAGATTGACGATCATATCAAGGGTCTTTTCGCTCTGTTCCATTGTAATAACATCCTTTCCGTCCGCGGCTGGCTTGCCGTGTCGTGTGTGTTGTTTCGGGCAGCTTTCCCACTGCCGCGTATCTCTACTTTACCATGTTTTCTTATATTTGTAAAGCAAAAGGCCGCTGCATTTCTGCAACGGCCCTTTCTTTCTGAGAAACAGGCGGGTTGACGTTTCCCGCATCTCCTAACACCAGGCGACGGCTGCCTGTTCCGTCCTCTGTTTCTCTTTGCAAGTTTTACTTATGATACTTCATACCGGCATTGATGGTACAGGCCCGGTAGATCTGTTCGGTCAGCACCAGACGGGCCAGCTGATGTGGCATGGTGATGCGGCCCATACTGAATCTGAGGGCTGCGGCTTTCTTCACCTCATCGGACAGGCCGTGGGAGGAGCCGATGACGAACGCCACATCCCCTGCCCCGCTGTTTGCGCGGTCGGCCAGGAACTGCGCCAGCTCATCGGAGGAGATCTGCCTGCCCTCAATGCACATGGCAACGATGGCAGCACCCTTGCGCACATTGGAGAGGATGGCTTTTCCTTCTTTCTCCAGTGCTTTTTTCACCACAGCATCGGAGGCATTTTTCTCCTCGATCTTTTCCTCCGGCAGCTCGATGATCCGGAATGCCGCAAAGGCAGCCAGACGCTTCTGGTACTCTGCCACGCCCTCGGCAAAATATTTTGCGTTCATTTTACCAATACAGATCAGGTCAATATTTTGCATTACAGCTTCCTCTTTTCAGGATAAACGATTTAAAATTGTCTCCGCTACTGCTTGAACTCCCTCAGTCACGGCTTACGCCGTGCCAGCTCCCTCGGAGAGGGAGCCTCTGGCGAAACCGGATACTTTGCAATTCAAGCAAAAGCTTTCCCGCCATGCCAAAGGCCCCATCCTAGAGGGGGCTGTCGAGCGAATGCGAGACTGGGGGAGTTTTTTACAGCATTGTCAGCTGCTCGCCCTCGTCCTCGGCGCGGATGAGCGCGCCGGTGGCGGGCAGGCTGCGGACGCGGTAGCGGTGGGGTTGGCAAGCTCCAGCGTTTCCGCCGGGACGACAGATGCAATGGTCTGGTTCTTTTTCAGGGTCACAACAGCAACACCCTGGCTGTCGCGGGTGGTCTTGGCAGCAATCTGCGCCGTGTTGACCAGCAGCATCCGGCCGGCGCTGGTGCGGATGGCCAGCTCCGTGTCCTCGGGCAGGAAGAGCAGCTTTGCCAGCGGCTCCTTGTCGGAGTAGGCCTTGAGCAGCTTGCGGCGGTTCTGCTTGGTGGCGTAAGAGGCCAGCGGGATCTTTGCGCACTTGCCGCCCGCAAAGAAGAAGAGCATATAGCCGCTGTAGTCGGAGGTAATGACCATGTCGAGGATGTTCTCGCCCTCGTCCATGCCCAGTCGGCCCGGCAGATAGATGCCCATCTGGGCCACCTTGCCGTCCTCCAGCTCGTTCAGGCGCACCTTGTACACCTGCTGTTTGTCGGTAAAGAAGAGGGCCTCCACGTTGTTCCGCGTCTCCACCTGATGGATGATCTCATCGCCCTCTTTCAGCTTGTGGGCACCGGCGGTGCGCAGGCTCTGGGGCGGGATCTTTTTCAGGTAGCCCTCACGGGTAAAGAACACGGTAACAGGATAATCCGGGATAGCTTCCTCTTCGGCACCGCTCTCCTCCTCGGGCAGGTCATACAGGATCTCGCTGCGGCGGGGCTGGGCGTACTTTTTGGCCACATCGTTCAGCTCATTGATGATGATGCGGCGGATGCGGGCAGGCTTTGCCAGAATATCGTTCAGGTCGGCAATGTCCTTTTCCAGCTGTTCGATCTCACCGGTGCGCTTGAGGATATACTCCCGGTTCAGGTGACGCAGCTTGATCTCAGCCACATAGTCGGCCTGCACCTCGTCGATGCCAAAACCGATCATCAGGTTGGGCACCACCTCGGTCTCCTCCTCGGTGGTGCGGATGATGTGGATGGCCTTATCGATATCCAGCAAAATCGCGGCCAGACCCTTGAGCAGGTGGAGGCGCTTTTCCTTGCCGTGGAGGTCATAGTAAGTGCGTCGGCGGACACATTCCATCCGGAAAGCGGTCCACTCCTGCAGGATCTCCCGCACGCCCATGACCCGGGGCTGACCGGACACCAGCACGTTGAAGTTGCAGCTGAAGCTGTCCTCCAGCGGGGTGGTCTTGTAGAGCTTGGCCATCAGCTTTTCCGGGTCCACGCCGCGCTTGAGGTCAAGGGTCAGCTTGAGGCCGTTCAGGTCGGTCTCATCCCGCATATCGCTGATCTCTTTGATCTTGCCCGCCTTGACCAGCTCGGCGATCTTGTCCATGATGGCTTCCACAGTGGTGGTGGGCGGGATCTGCGTGATCTCCAGCATATTCTCGCCGGGCACCACATTGTACCGGGCACGCACCTTGATGCTGCCCCGGCCATTCTCATAGACCTCCCGCATCTGGACCTCATCGTACAGGATCTGGCCGCCGCCCACGAAATCCGGAGCGGGCATGGTGGTGGAGATGTCGTGCTTCGCATCCTTCATCAGGGCCACGGTGGTGGCGCACAGCTCTGCCAGATTGAAGGAGCAGATGTTGCAGGCCATGCCGACTGCAATGCCCAGGGTATTGTTGGCCAGAATGGTGGGGAAGGTCACGGGCAGCAGGGTCGGCTCGGTGGTGGTGCCGTCGTAGTTGGGCACAAAGTCCACGGTCTCCTTATCGATATCCCGGAACAGTTCCTCGCAGACTCCCTCGAGCTTGGCCTCGGTATAACGGGCAGCGGCGCAGGACATATCCCGGCTGTATGCCTTGCCAAAGTTGCCCTTGCTGTCCACAAAGGGCACCAGCAGGCTCTCGTTGCCCCGGCCCATGCGCACCATGGTATCGTAGATAGCGGCATCACCGTGGGGGTTCAGGTGCATGGTGCTGCCCACGATGTTGGCCGACTTGGTGCGGGCACCCTTCAGCAAACCCATCCCGTACATGGTGTACAGCAGCTTGCGGTGGGCGGGCTTGAAGCCATCGATCTCGGGCAGGGCGCGGGAGACGATGACGCTCATTGCGTAGGGCATATAGTTGGTCTCCAGCGTGCTGGTGATGGGATCTTCCAGCACACTGCCCGCGTTCAGGATCTCAACGCCGTCGCCCAGCTGCGGGCGGACAGGCTTGGTCTTTTTTTGGTTGTTCGTTTTGCCATTTTTGCTCCTCTATATCAGCATCTATATCCCGGATCCAAACCCCCTCAGTCTCGCATACGCTCGACAGCCCCCTAATAGTGGGGCCCTTGGCATAGAGGGGAACGCGCAGGGCGTTCCGCAACGCCAGGGCCTCCCCTACTAGGGGAGGTGGCAATGCAAAGCATTGACGGAGGGGTTTATCTCGTCAGCTCACATCCAGATCATCCAGATATTCTGCGCCGTGCTGTGCAATATGCTCCTTGCGTCCGGCCAGGTTGTCTCCCAGCAGCAGGTCAAACACCCGGGCCGTTTCCTCCACGTCCGTGGGCAGCACCTTGATCAGGCGGCGGCTCTCCGGGTTCATGGTGGTCAGCCACATCATCTCGGGGTCGTTTTCGCCCAGACCTTTGGAGCGCTGGATGGTATACTTTTTGTCGCCGATCTCCTTCAGGAATGCTGCCTTTTCCGGCTCGGTGTAGGCAAAATAGGTGTGATCCTTTGTGGTGATCTCATACAGCGGCGATTCCGCGATATAGACATAGCCCTCGTTGATCAGAGTGGGGGTCAGCCGGTAGAGCATGGTCAGCACCAGCGTGCGGATCTGGTAGCCGTCCACGTCAGCATCGGTACAGATGACGATCTTGTTGTAGCGCAGGTTATCGATGTTGAAGGTGGCAAGTTCTTTGTTATGCTTGCCGCCCAGTTCCACGCCGCAGCCCATGACCTTGATAAGGTCCACGATGACATCGGACTTGAAGATGCGGGCATAATCGGCCTTCAGGCAGTTCAGGATCTTGCCGCGGATGGGCATGATGGCCTGATATTCACTGTCGCGGCTCTGCTTGACCGCGCCCATAGCGGAATCGCCCTCCACAATGTAGAGCTCCCGGCGGGAAGCATCCTTGGTGCGGCAGTCCACGAACTTCTGCACCCGGTTTGCCAGATCGATCTGGGTGGAGAGCGTCTTTTTGATGCTCTGGCGGGTCTTTTCGGCGTGCTCGCGGCTCTGCTTGTTCACCAGCACCTGCTGGCAGATCTTCTGGGCCTCCTCCGGCTTTTCAAGGAAGTAGACCTCCAGGTAATGCTTGAGGAAATCAGTCATGGCCTGCGAGACGAACTTGTTCGTGATGGCCTTCTTGGTCTGGTTCTCGTAGCTGGTACGGGTGGAGAAGCTGGACGAGACGTAGACCAGGCAGTCCTGCACATCCTGGAAGCTGATGGCACTCTCGCCCTTCTTATAGAGGTTCTTGTCCTTCAGATATTTGTTGATCTGGTAGACGAAAGCCGTGCGGACGGCGTGCTCGGGGCTGCCGCCGTGTTCCAGCCAGGAGGAGTTGTGATAGTATTCCAGCAGCTGCACCTTGTTGGAGAAGCAGAACGCCGCGCTCATCCGCACCTTATAATCCGGCTGATCCTCACGGTCACGGCCGGAGGCCTCGCTTTCGCAGCTGAACACCGGGGTCAGGCTGTCCTCGCCCGCCGTCTCAGCCACATAGTCGGCGATGCCGTGCTCATAGCACCAGCTCTCCTTCCACGGCTTGCCGGTGGCGGGGTCTTTCTCCTTTTCGTCGGTGAAGTTGAGGGTCAAGCCCGCGTTGACGACAGCCTGACGGCGGAGGACATCTTTATAGTAGCTGCCGGGGACGTCAATGTCCGTAAACACCTCATCGTCGGGCTTCCAGTGGATGATGCTGCCGGTACGGCGGCCCTTGTAGGGCTCCTTGTGCAGGCCGCCCACATTCTCGCCCTTCTGGAAGTCGAGGTGGTAGTGGAAGCCGTCGCGATAGATGTCGGCGGTCATCCAGGCAGAGGCGTACTGGGTGGCGCACAGGCCCAGGCCATTCAGGCCCAGGCTGAACTCGTAGTTATCCTCGCCCTCACCGTATTTGCCGCCCGCGTACATCTCACAGAACAGCAGCTCCCAGTTGTAGCGGCCCTCGCCGTTGTTCCAGTCCACGGGCATACCGCGGCCAAAGTCCTCCACGATCACGCTGCCGTCCTTGCAGCGGGTCACATTGATGGTATCGCCGTGGCCATCACGGGCTTCATCAATGGAGTTGGAGACGATCTCAAAAATAGAGTGGGCGCAGCCCTCCACGCCGTCCGAGCCGAAGATGACGGCCGGGCGCTTGCGCACACGGTCGGCACCCTTCAGCGAAGTGATGCTTTCGTTGCCATATTCCTGTTTTCTTGCCATGCTGTCCTCCGGGCCTGTTCTCTTGTAATGAGCAGGTCGTCAAATCAAAACGCCTTTGCTCTTTCCCTTATAATAAGTATAAGCGATGTGTAAAGAGCAAAAGCGTCGGTGTTCTTTTCTTTTATTAAACCATAGGTTGTATTACTTGTCAATTTCTTCGGGCAGATTTCTTGTCCTCCCGATCCGGCAGAAAAAAAGCCAGAAAGTCATTCTTATTTTGCACGTTGAAACGCATAAAACGAAAAAAGTTTCAGTTTTTTTCAAAAATTTTGAATTTACCCCTTTACAAAATCAAAATTTCAGGTATAATAATCATCGTCCGGTGCGCCTCTGTAGCTCAGTCGGTAGAGCAGGGGACTGAAAATCCCCGTGTCATTGGTTCGATTCCGATCGGAGGCACCACCTTTCAGAAGAACAAGAATTACTCCTGTTCCTCTGATATGCGGCCGTAGCTCATCTGGTAGAGCGCCACCTTGCCAAGGTGGAGGTAGCGAGTTCGAGCCTCGTCGGCCGCTCCATAACGGAGCGGTAATAATCGCTCCGGATATGGCCCGGTAGCTCAGTTGGTTAGAGCACCAGCCTGTCACGCTGGGGGTCGTCGGTTCGAGCCCGATCCGGGTCGTCTTTCCCTGTGGTGCAAGGGTAAATGCACCAATATGCGGCCGTAGCTCATCTGGTAGAGCGCCACCTTGCCAAGGTGGAGGTAGCGAGTTCGAGCCTCGTCGGCCGCTCCAAATGGAGTGGAAATATTCACTCCAAATATGGTGACGTGGCCAAGTGGTAAGGCAAGGGTCTGCAAAACCCTCATCCACCAGTTCAAATCTGGTCGTCACCTCCAAAAGTTCCCGGAAGCTGCGGCTTCCGGGATTTTTTGTTTTCTTTTGCCGCCGGACGTGCTAGAATAAAGAAAACCACGAGAGGAGTCTCCTGCCATGCCCGCTGAACATCACACCACCCTGACCCCGGACACGCCGGTGCGCTACCTCAAGGGCGTGGGGCCCAAGACCGCCGAGCGGTTTGAGAAACTGGGCATCGTGACACTGGCCGATCTGCTCTGCCACTATCCCCGGCGTTACATCGATTTTTCCCGTCCCTACTCCATTGCCGAGGCCCCGCCAGACACCGAGTGCGTGGTGAAGGCCGAGGTGTTCGCCAAACCTGCCGGGCGCATCCTGCCGGGCGGGCGGCGGATGGAGCGCATCACCGCCGGGGACGATATTTCCAGCCTGGAGATTACCTGGTTCAACAATCCCTATGCCACCCAGAAGCTGGAGCTGGGGCAGGAATACTATTTTGAGGGCATCGTGACCGGCGGGATGCTTCGCCGTCAGATGGTCAACCCGCAGGTGCGCACAGCGGCACAGATCACCGCCGCTCCCTTCGAGGCCGTTTACCCCCAGACCGAGGGGCTTTCCAGCACCGTGATCGCAAAATGCATCCGGCAGCTGCTCCCCCATGCGGAACTCCTGCCCGACCCGCTGCCAGAGGAGATGCTGAAAAAATACCGCCTGCTCTCCAAGGCCAATGCTGTGCGGGCCATCCACTGCCCTGCCACGGAAGAGGAGGCTTTTGCAGCCCGGCGGCGGCTCATCTACGAGGAGCTGCTGGTGCTCCAGTTGGGCATTGGACGAATGAAGAACCGGGGCAGCGCCTCCACCGGTGCACCCATGCAGCGGCTCGACCCGGCCCCCTTCTGGGCATCACTCCCCTTCTCCCCCACCGGTGCCCAGCGCCGGGCCGTAGACGAAATTCTGACCGATCTGTCCGGCAGCACCTCCATGAACCGCCTTTTGCAGGGCGATGTGGGCAGCGGCAAGACGCTGGTTGCCGCCGCCGCCATCTGGGCCTGCATCCGCAGCGGATACCAGGCGGCCCTGCTGGCCCCCACCGAGATCCTTGCCGCCCAGCACGCAGAGAACCTGAACCGGATGCTGGCCCCCTTCGGGATGCGTGTGGCCCTGCTGACCGGCGGCATGAAGGCCGCCGCCCGCCGCACCACGCTGGCTGCCATCCGCAGTGACGAAGCCGACCTTGTGGTGGGCACCCACGCCATCCTGAGCGAGGGCGTGGAGTTTGCCCGGCTGGGTCTGGCTGTGGTGGACGAGCAGCATCGCTTCGGCGTGCGCCAGCGCGGAATGCTGGCCGAAAAGGCTGCGAACCCCCATCTGCTGGTGATGAGCGCCACGCCCATTCCACGCACACTGGGCCTGCTGATCTACGGCGATCTGGACATCTCTATCCTTGATGAGCTGCCCCCGGGCCGCAAACCCGTCAAGACCCGGTGCATCACCGGAAAAAAGCGGCGGGATCTCTACGGTTTTCTCGACCGGGAGATCGACGCCGGGCGGCAGGTGTATATCGTCTGTCCCGCCATCGAGGAAACGCCGGACGGCGGGCTGAATGCCGTCAAAAGCTACTACGAGGACATTGCCAAAGCTCTTCTCCCCGACCGCCGGGTCGGCCTGATGCACGGTAAGCTCAAGCCAAAGGAAAAAGCCGCTGTAATGGACGATTTCAAAGCCGGCCGGCTGGACGCACTGGTATCCACCACCGTCATCGAGGTGGGCGTGGATGTCCCCAACGCCACCGTCATGGTCATCGAAAATGCCGAGCGCTACGGCCTGAGTGCCCTGCACCAGCTGCGGGGCCGCGTGGGCCGGGGTGCCACCGAGAGCTGGTGCTTCCTTGTCAGCGACAACACCGCCGAGAGCGTCCAGAAGCGGCTCAAGTTCCTCTGCTCCACCTCGGACGGCTTTGCCGTGGCGCAGTTCGACCTTGAGACCCGCGGCCCCGGCGACTTTTTCGGCAGCCGCCAGCACGGCCTGCCCACCCTGCAGATCGCCGACCTGATGAACGACACCCGCACCCTTCACGCCGCTCAGGCCGAGGCCGCCGCTCTGCTGGCAGCAGACCCCCTGCTGGAAGCGCCGGAGCACAGCCTGCTCGCCGCGCAGGTCGAACAGATGTTCACAAAGGCCGGAGCCATGAATTGAAACAATAAAAAGAACCGGTTTCCATGTATTTTCAATGAGAAAGGCTCCTGCTTTCGCAGGAGCCTTTCTCATGATTACGATTCTGTCATCGGTTCAGGCTTTGCGCCGCTTTGGCGATCACAGCCAGCAGATCGACCAGATGTTCCACGTCCATCTGGCCGCTGTTGTTGGCAAAGGCATAGAAGCAGCCCTGCACGCAGAACGAAAGCAGGATGCCCCGGTCGGGGTCCGCTGCAAAGGTGGGGTCTTTGGCCGCCAGACGGTCTCGCAGACCCTTTTCAATGCAGTTGGCAAAGATTCCCTGCCTTGCCCCGGAGAACAGGATGTTCACCGCCTCCTGGTTCTGAACAAAGGCATGGAACAGTTCACGGGTCAGCTGCTCTGTGTGTGCAGCGGTAAGCCCCACATTGGGCACACTGTCCAGAATGACATGGATGAGCTTGTTCTCCAACCGGCTGGACAGCTCATAGATATCCTCATAGTGGGCATAAAAGGTGGATTTGTTCACCTTGGCCAGTGTGCACAGGTCTTTGATCCTGATTTTCTCCAGCGGCTGGCGGGCACGCAGTTCCATGAATGCCTTTTCGATGGCGCGGTCAGTCTTTTCAATGCGGATGTCCAAAATAATCCACCACTTTCATTGTTTCGTTGGATATCCAACGCTTTTCGTTTTTCGAGGATAGACAGTTTGTTCGAGTTTTCTTACAATATCAATAGAGAATCCCTTTCTCTCTCAATGCGGCTTCGATCCTCTGGAATGTTTCTTCATCCGGGCAGCGGAGGGTGTGCAGATGTACGCCGCCGGTCATCCGGCTGAGCAGGCACTCCGGGGTATTGGCTGCCTGGGTGATAAAGGTGTCCACATCGTATCGGCTGGCGAGGTTCAGGTTGCCCCGCAGTTCGCCGTAAAGCGGGTTTTCCACCGCCACATCGACCACCACGCCTCCCTGATCCACCACCGTGTAAAGCTCGGTGCGCATCTCATCGGCGGTCCTGTGCACACAGGCCAGGATGCCGGTGTAGCCGCCGGGGGTCGGGTGGAACTGATACCCGCGCGGGGTGGCCTCGATTTCGGCCCCGCCTGCCCGCAGAAGGGCCACGTCCCCCACCACGATCTGGCGGCTGACCCCCAGCTTTGCGGCCAGTGCACTGGCACTGATGGGTGCGCTGGCCCCATGGAGCTGTTGCAAAGATCTTTTCCCGGCGCTGTGCTGCGTTCATTGTTGTTCCCCCTGTCAGCATTTTTCCCTATTATAATAGTGCATGACAGGTGTCCTGTCAATCCAGACGCAGGACCGTGGCGTAATTGGAGGGCAGCTGGACCTTCATCCGGCCAGATGCAAGGCTGACCATCACATTCTCAGCGCCCACGGTATCGGCCAGCAGGTCCGTTGCAGCGTTGGCCTCCACCGGCAGCTGGAACTCCATCTCCGCCGGGCCGTCGCCGTTGTTGAATACGGCCACGAGGGCTTTTCCATCCAGCACCCGGGCAAAGGCATAGCACTGGGTGGTCAGCTGGAGCTCCTTCACCTCGCCCCAGCTCAGGGCCGGGTATTCGGCCTTCAGCCTGCCCAATGCGGCGTACACACTGGTGACGGGGTTGGTGGTCAGATCATCCCGGAATTTGTCCAGCTCCAGGCAGGGGCGCAGGGGCCAGTCACTGCCCCACTCCTTTTTGCCCTCGATGCCAAATTCGGAGCCGTAATAGATGGACGGAATGCCCCAAAGCGTGTATACTAGAATTGCAATGTGCCGGATGTGCGCCTTGTTCCGCAGTTTATTGGGCAGGCGCTCCACATCGTGGTTGTCGGAGAAGGTATAGAGCCGGGTGTCGTGGCAGAGTCCCTGCAGGCGGCGCATGGTGTGTGCGATCTCAAAATAGTTGTGGTCGTTGTGGCCGCTCCACAGGCCCTTGTGCAGCTCATAGTTGGTAACAGAGTGAAGCATTTCAGGGTTGGCCCAGCGGCTGTAATCGCCGTGGATGACCTCGCCCATCAGCCAGAACTCGGGCTTGACCTCGTTGGCAAGGCGGCGCAGGCCCTTCATAAAGTCGAAGTCCAGCACATCCGCTGCATCCAGCCGGATGCCGTCAATGTCGAATGCATCGACCCAGAAGCGGATGGTGTCATAATGGTAGTTCTGCACCTCGGGGTTGCGCTGGTTCAGCTTGACCAGCAGGTTGAAGCCGCCCCAGTTGCCGTAAGAAAAGCCGTCGTTGTACTCGTTGTTGCCCCAGAAGTTCACATCGCAGAACCAGTCCTTATAGCGGGCGTTCTCGCGGTTGGCCTGCAGGTCTTTGAAGGCAAAGAAGTCCCGGCCCACATGGTTGAACACACCGTCCACAATGACCTTCTGGCCCCGGGCGTGGCAGTTGGCCACGAACTCCTTGAACTCCTCGTTGGTGCCAAGGCGGCGGTCCACCCGGCGGTAATCAATGGTATCGTAGCCATGGGAACCGCTCTCAAACAGCGGGCCGATATAAATGGCCGTGCAGCCCAGGTCTTTGGAGGCGTGCTCGGCCCAGGCGTTCAGCTTTGCGAACGCGCCCGGTGTGGGCTGGCCGTCGTTTTCGTGCGCACAGCCGCACAGGCCCAGCGGATAAATGTGATAAAAAACTGCGGTATCATACCATGCCATAGTTACTCTCTCCCATATCATTTCTTCTGCCGCCCAGCAGCGGCAGGCTCAGTATACCACAAACTCCGCCAATTGTGTGGATATTTGATAAATTTTCTGCATAGTCTCTGTCAGAATCAGCAAGTGTGACGATTTTGATTAAAAATTATTGGTAAATATGACCGGGTGTATCCCGTTGAGAAAAGGAGAAATCTGCATGAATTTTCCCACCATCGACCGCTCGTTCTTTGCGGGCGAATGCTTTGATGCCTACCGTGTGCTGGGCGCGCACCCCTGCCGGGATGACTTTGGGCAGGAGGGCTGGCGGTTTGCCGTGTGGGCCCCGGGGGCCGTGGCTGTGGAGATCTGCGGCGGCTTTGACGGCTGGGGGCCGGGCGTTCCCATGCAGAAGGCCGACACCGGCGTGTGGAGCGGCTTTGTGCCCGGCCTTGCCGAGGGAGAGCTGTACAAATACCGCATCCACGGCAAGGATGGCAGCACCGTGATGCGGGCTGACCCCTACGCCTTTTCCACCGAGCTGCGGCCCGGCACGGCCAGCAGACTGGCCCGGATGGACTTTGCCTTTGACGATTCCAGCTGGATGGAGCGGCGGGACAATGCCGCAACCTGCCCCTGAACATCTACGAGCTCCATGCAGGCAGCTGGAAGCACAAGCCCAACGCCACCCGCGAGGACGGCTCGGACGGCTGGTACAATTACCGGGAGCTGGCCCGGGAGCTGATCCCCTGGCTGCTGGATCACCGCTTCACCCATGTGGAGCTGCTGCCGCTGGCAGAGCATCCCTTTGACGGCAGCTGGGGCTACCAGACCACCGGTTACTTCTCTGTCACCAGCCGCTACGGCGACCCCGCCGACTTTGCGGCCTTTGTCAACGCCTGCCACCGAATGGGCATTGGTGTCATCATGGACTTTGTGCCCGTCCACTTTGCCGCCAACGGCGACGCGCTCGCCAACTTTGACGGCACCCACCTCTACGAGTACGACAGCGATGTGGGCCACAGCGAGTGGGGCACCTGCAACTTCAACTATTACCGCCGGGAGGTGTGCAGCTTCCTGAACAGCGCCGCTGCCCTCTGGATGGATGTCTACCACTGCGATGGCATCCGGATGGATGCCATCTCCCGCGCTCTTTATTGGCAGGGTGACCCCAACCGCGGCGTGAACGAGGGTGCGGTTACCTTCCTGCGGAACCTGAACCACGGCCTGAACGAGCGCTGGCCCACCGGCATCTACACCGCCGAGGACTCCACCAACTTCCTCAAAGTGACCGCCCCCACCCGGTACGACGGCATCGGCTTTGATTACAAGTGGGACATGGGCTGGATGCACGACACGCTGGATTACTTTGCCACCCCGTTCGGGGAGCGGCCGGACGCCTACCACAAGCTGACGTTCAGTATGCAGTATTTCTACAATGAGCTGTACCTGCTGGCCCTCAGCCACGACGAGGTCGTCCACGGCAAAAAGACCATCATTGATAAGCTGTGGGGCACCTACGAGGAAAAATGTGCCCAGCTGCGCACCCTTTACTTCTACATGTACACCCACCCGGGCAAAAAGCTGAACTTTATGGGCAATGAGCTGGGGCATTTCCGGGAGTGGGACGAGAAAAAAAGGAGCTGGACTGGGGCCTGATGAAGTATCCCTTCCACGACAGCTTCCAGAAATATTTTGCCGAGCTGGGCCGCCTGTATGCCACCGAACCCGCCCTCTACGATGGCGAATACAACCCGAACTGCTTTGAGTGGATTGCCTGCGAGAGCCGGGACGAAGGCGTGTACGCCTGGCTGCGGAAGGGCGCGGGCCAGACCATCCTCTGTGTGATGAACACCCAGAATACCGCCCACAAAAAGTTCCCGCTCTACTTCCAGTATCCCTGCGCCGCCGATGAGCTGCTGAACAGCGAGGCTGCCTGCTGGAACGGCGCGGACCGCAGCCGCACCAGACACCTGCACACCACCGATGGCGGCGTGTACGGCCGGGACTACACCCTGAGCGTGGATCTGCCCGCCATGGGCAGCCGGATGTACCGCATCACGCCGGAGGCTCCCCACCCGGAGGCCGCGCAGGCCTCTGCCCGCAAGGCCGCCGCCCAGAAGCGCAAGGCCACCATCGCGGCAAAGCAGAATTTCAAAAAGTAATATCGCATTCAAAATATCCCGTCTGTTGAAACACAGGCGGGATATTTTATCTTCCGGGGGCCTGCCCTCTTGCCTGCGCCGCCCGGAACCATTATACTGTAAGCTGTAATATTGTGGTTCAAAACCGAGGAGCATGTACAATGTCAACGATACTTTCTGAAAAGAAGACCTTTTCGCCCTGGGCAAAAGGCGGCATCGGGCTGGGTGCCGGAGCACTCCTGCTGGTGCTGGTGGGCCTGCTGTTCCCCACCGCGGCGGCGTTCTTCCCGCTGGTGAGCCTGTGGTGCAGCTGTGTGCTGTTCTACGGCGCGCTGTGGGTGCTGCACACTGCCGGTGTGGAGCTGGACTTCTTCCACCGCGCAGCCATCATCGCCTTCTGGGCCGGAGCTGTGCTCTACTTCTATTGGGCGCTGGGTCGGCGGCAGTTCATTTACGCCTGGGATTATGTGAACTACATTCAGAAGCAGTTCAATACCGAAGCGGCTTTTGCGCTGGGTCCGGTGGCTGGTTTTAAGTACATCATAAGCACATTTTCTGAAGATTACACCAATTTCATCACTCTGTTCACCGAGTTTCCATTCTGCCTCACCGCAAAAACGGGTGACAGCTACGCTTTTGCGCAGGTTTTCTGTGTGCTCCCCAGCCTTATGCTGATGCTGGCTGGTCTCACGATCAAAATCGGGCAGATTCTGGAGGTCAAGAATAAGTTCTGGTATTTTATCATCGGCTTTTCCTGGGTGCTGACCTATCCGTTCCTGCGAATGAGTGCTATGCTGGCACAGCCGGACTGGTTCGGTCTGATCTTCGCTTTTGCCATTCTGCTCCTCACATTGGACTACCGTTTTGAAAAGCTGGAGCCGGGGCGGTTCGTGCTCATCTTCCTGGCAACGGCCGCGCTTATCCTGAGCCGCCGCTGGTACTTATATTTTGTGGTGGGCTATTATTTTTCTTATGCGCTTCTGCTTTTTGTAAGCAGTGCAAAGCTCGCAAAACAGGGCCAAAAGGGCCTTGCCCTGCGCCGAGTACGCAACCTCATCCTGTTTGGTGTCTGCGCCATGGCAGCAATGGTGGTCCTGCTCTGGCCCATGGTCAGCAAGATCCTGGCTTTTAACTACTCCGACCGCTATTCGTACTATAATGTCGGCGGCATTGCAGTAGAGCTCTATTATCATGCCATGCGCACCGGCCTGCTGAACCTTATTTTGATCCTGTTTGGTTTGTGGCTCTGCGTCAAGCGGAAAAAGCCCAGCCTGCCTGTGTTGGCGCTGTGTGAGCTGATGCTCAGTATGCTCTTATTTACCCGAGTGCAGAATTCCGGCTCCCATCAGATGCTGCTGTACGTGCCCGCCTATATCATTCTGTTTCTCTGCGGTGCGGCGGGTCTGGCAGAGAGTATCGAGCATTTCAAAATACCAAAGCTTTGTTTCTGGGTCTTTACACTGTTGTTCGCCGTGTCGGTGCGGTGCTCCCCGCTCACTGTCATGGCCTTGCCAGAGTTCGTTATCCATGCGTTCCACCCGGCAGACCTTGCTGAGTATCAGCGGCTGGACGAGTTGACCTATGACCGCAAGGACAAACCGCAGATCCAGGCCATGGCACAATGGCTGGTTGAACATCTGGGGGAGGGTGAGGTCGCCTATATGATCCCGGATGACATGCTCTACAATCCCGGCCACCTGCGGAACTGTGACCTGCCCAACCATGCACTGGACGGCAAGTTGCCGGACAGCTTCTCGGTACCGGGCACCCACTATTTCCCCACCGGTTTCTTTGATGCCAGATATGTGGTAACTGCAGACCCGTTCCCCCTCTCACTGGCTCCGGACACGGAACTGGGCCACCGGTTCAACGCCGTTTTTCTTCAGCTGAGAGAGACTACCCACCAGCAAGTTGCGACCTTCGATATGGGCAACGGCACGGTGTTCACGATCTGGGAACGCACCACTCCCGTGACACGTGAGGAAGTGGAGACCTATCTCCATGAATTTGATGCTGAAAACGCCAAATACCCAGAAATGTTTTCCGCAGTTGTGGAAAACTGGCTGGCTGCTCATGGTTTATAAAAGGAGAGTAAAACGATATGTCCAACAACGCAAAAAATCTACCAGAAGTAAAATTAGGCCAGTACAAGGGGCTGGCTGTCACCCGCCATGTGCGGCCGCTTTCCGAAAAGACCATTGACCAGGAGATGGTCCACCAGGCCCGGATGCGCTCCGTCTACCACAACTCCACCGCCCCCGCCAAGCGCGGCAGCCGGGTCCTGCTGGATTTTGTCGGCTTCATGGACGGGGAGGAGATCCCTGACAGCCGGATGGAAAAGGTGATGGTGGTTCTGGGGGACGGCAAGCTGATGCCTGCCGCCGAAGATGCCATCTACGGCCACACCGCTGGCGAGACCTTCCGCTTCGATTTCACTTACCCGGAGCAGTTCCGGGTGGAGGAGCTCTCCGGCAAGACCGCACAGTTTGAGATCAAGCTGCACTCCGTGGCCGAAAAGACCACCCCGGAGCTGAACGAGGAATTTGCCCGGGCACAGGGCTATGCAGACCTTGCCGCCATGCGCGAGGCCGTGCGGGCCAAAAAGCGGAAGATCCACGAAGATGCCGCCGACCGCGCCGCCGGGCAGGAACTGCTGGCAAAAGCCGGTGCCAACCTGACCGTGGACCTGCCCGAAGCCATGCTGGACCGCACCGCCGACAATGAGATGCGGATGCTGGAGCAGCGGCTCTCCCGCAGCAACATCACCCTGGAAAAGCACTGCAAGAACAGCCACACCACCGCTGCCGCCCTGCGGGCAGGCTACCGTGACGCTGCCGAGCGGAATCTGCGCTCCATGCTGGCATCCCGCTCCATTGCCGAGGCCGAGAACATCACCGTGAGCACGCTGGAGGTCAACAACGAGTACCGCCGCCTGTCCCAGCTGCAGGACACCCCGGAGGCCGATATCCGCCGGGTGCTGAGCCCGGACACCCTTGCCGCCGCACTGGTTGCACAGAAAGTCCAGCGCTTCCTGCTGGACAACGCCGACATCACCACAGTGATGGACCCCGAAAAGGAGTGATCCTATGAGTATCTTTACGCGCTACGCCATGGATGCGCTGATGAAGACCACCCACCCCGAGGTGAACCGCAAGCAGTGCTGGAACCTGCACCCCCACCGCACCCCCTGCACAGCCTGCAAGGACATCTGCCCCTATGGCGATGAGATCTTCACCCGCCCCAACCTCGTCAAGGACTGGGATCCCTGCACCGACTGCGGCCTGTGCGTCTCGGCCTGCCGGTCGGGCTGCATTGCCCCCTCGCCGGAGCAGGTGCAGCGGGATATCTCACCTGCCGACAGCGATGGCGACACCATCTGGATCGGCTGCGAAAAATCCACCCGGAAAAACACCGTGGTGCGCACCTGCGTCTCGGCCTATTCGTGGGAAGCGCTGGCCTACCTTGCCCTGAACAAGAAGATCGTCCTCGACTTGACCCCCTGCGGCGAGTGCGAGAACGATATCTGCGCCGAGCATCTGCGTGCCGTTCTGACCCGGCTGGTGGAGTTCTTCGGCCAGCCCCTGTTCGAGGCCCGGTTCACGCTGGCATACGAGCTGGACGATGCCCCCTTCCACGTCAAGGAATATTCCCGCCGTGAGATGATGGAGCAGGTGACCTCCGGCTCCAAAAAGGGCACCAAGCAGCTGCTGCGGATGCTGCCCGGCCTGCGCAGCGAGGACGAGAGCAGCCAGGATTTCCGGCTGCTGCTCCACCAGTACACCAAGCAGCTCAAGGCAGTGTCCGAAACGCCCCTGCGCTATGGCTACCACCTGCCCAACTTCACTCAAAAGTGCTTTGCCTGCGGCCGGTGTGAGAAGAGCTGCCGCAGCGGTGCCATCAAGTTTGAGGACCTGCCCGACGGCCAGACCCGCGCGGTGATCACGCCGTGGAAGTGCAGCGAGTGCGGGGTCTGCGTTGCCGCCTGCTCCAACGGCGGTCTGGACGGCCTGAAGCTGCGCCAGCTCACCAGCCTTGGCCCTGTCAGTGTCTACAAGTGCACCAAGACCCTCTGCAAGGAATGCGGCAAGCCCATTGCGCCCAACTGTGCGGACGGCATCTGTTCTGTCTGCCGCATCAAGCTGCGCACCAAAAAACGTCAGGAAGAGGCTGTGGCCCGCGCCAAGGAGCGTCAGGCCGAGCGCGAGGCCAAAAAGGCTGCGGAGGCGGCCGCAAAGGAGCTGGCAGAAGAAATTAAAAATGCCTCACCCTCTCAGCCGCCTATCGGCGGCAGCTCCCCCGAAGGGGGAGCCCCTGGCGTTCCGGTCACTTCCACTGTAAATGAATAAAACTTGCTTTCCCAGTTTGCCAAAGGCTCTCCCTTTGGGAGAGCTGGCATTGCGGAGCAATGACTGAGAGGGCGAGCATGTTTCCCATTGACGCAATCCCAAAAAAATGCTATAATTCTTTTTAACCACCCAGCTGTGGTCGGGAGGACAAGTTACAAAGGCGTAACGGATGTGTTTCCGTTACGCCTTTTTTGCTTCCCGCTGCCGGGAAACAGCGGGCCTGTCGGCTTTGGGCGGCAACCAGACTTCAACACGAAGAAAAGAGGGAATTTCATTATGAAACAGTCTATTTCTCGTCGTCAGTTCCTCAAGGCAAGCGGCCTGGCAGCCGCAGGTGCCTGCGCCGCCGGTCTGCTGTCCAGCTGCGGCGGTAAGAGCGGCGGCAGCTCCTCCGGTTCTGCTTCCGGTGCGGATACCAGCAAGTACACCGTGCTTTATTCCAGCCAGCCTGCGACCCTGAACTACCTGACCACCGCCACCGACCTGGAAATGGTCGTGGGTGCAAACTGCGTGGACACCCTGGTCGAGTACGACAACAAGGGCGTGATGCGCGAGGGCCTGGCCACCAAGTGGGAGTGGGATGCCGACACCCTGACCTGGACCTTCACCCTGCGTGAGGAGAACTGGGTGGACAACAACGGCGAAGTCGTTGCCCCCGTGACCGCACAGGACTTTGTGGATGCCGTGCAGTATGTGCTGACCCCGGATTACGCTTCCTCCAACGTGGGCCTGGTCACCGCCTACATTGCCGGTGCGGACGATTACTACAACTATCACGTCTACCTGACCAATGCTGAAAACGGCACTGTGGACGATGACGGCACCACCTATGTCACCGATGGCAGCGGCAACGTGACCGTGACCGCAGCAGACGGTACCGCTTCCACCTACGCCCCCGTGGACTTTGATTCCGTGGGCGTGACCGCTGTGGATGACCACACCCTGACCTACACCCTGACTTACGATTTCCCCGGCTTCCTGAGCCTGCTGTGCTACCTGCCCTATGAGCCCGCCTACGGCCCCCTGCTGAGCGAGATGGGCGACCAGTATGCCACCAGCGCCGAGACCCTGTACAGCTGCGGTGCTTTCTACCTGTCTGATTACGAGTCTCTGGAAACCTGGATCATGAAGAAGAACCCCGAGAACTATGATGCGGACAATGTCTTTATCGACACCATCAGCCGCATTTACAACGCCGAGGCTGCCGTGAACGGCCCCGAGATGATCAAGCGCGGCGAGATCGACGAAGCCACCATCGGTTCCGACATTCTGGACAGCTGGCTGGCCGACGATACCACCAAGGACATGGTCTCCATGGATCGTCCCAACACCAACTACACCTACTTCTACATGTTCAACTTCATGCCCTTTGCACACGAGTTCTCCAACTGGAACGTTGAGGGCGTGGATGCAGAGTACGAACCCGAGAACTGGGCCAAGGCGATCAACAGCACCAACTTCCGCAAGGCCTTCCTGTACGGCATCAACAACGCCGTTACGCTGGCTGTCAGCGCACCTCTGGGCTATGACAGCTACAAGCTGAACACCATCACTCCCCCCAACTTCTGCGCCACCACAGATGGCGTGGACTACACTAAGTGCGGCGGCCTGGCCGACCTGACCGAGTTCTTTGACGAGGCCAAGGCCAAGGAGTACCGCGATGCTGCCATTGAGGAGCTGACCGCACAGGGGGTCACCTTCCCCATCAAGGTGCAGCTGCCCTACAACCCCTCCTCGACCGACTGGGACAAGCAGTGCCAGGTGTTCAAGCAGCAGCTCGAGGGTGTGCTGAACGACGGTTTCGACTTCATCGACATCATCATCACCGCCGGCCCCTCCGACAGCTTCCTGTCTGCTGTGCGCCGCAACGGCAAGTTCGAGTTCCTGCTCTGCAACTGGGGCGCTGACTACTCCGACCCCGAGACCGAGACCGACCCGTTCTATCAGGCTAAGGATTCCCGTGGAATGCGCTATGCTTACCTGCGCACCGGCGTGGAAGACGGCTTCATCACCGGCGAGACCGCAGATGCTGTCATGGCCTACATGAACGCCATCGAGGCTGCAAAGCAGATCACCGATGACATCGATGCCCGCTACAAGGCCTTTGCCGATGCCGAGACTCTGCTCATCACCAACGCACTGGTCATTCCGCGCGGCATGAGCGTGCCCGCCTATCTGGCGACCCGCCTGAACTACTGGGAGGGCCAGTACGCTTCCACCGGCTTCTCCAACAAGCGCCTGAAGGGCATCCACGTCCTCGACCACTACGTCTCCATGGACGAGTACGAAGCAAACCGTGACGCTCGCTAAGCGTTCCATCTGCTCATAACACAAAATACACCCCCTCTGCATGGCAGTTTCTGAAGCTGCACCGCAGAGGGGGTGTTCTTTTTGCATGTTCCGTTACACTTCAAAATCCAGGCAGACACGAGTCTTGGTGTAGGGGCGCACCTTGCCATCGGCCACAGCCACGTGGGCGGGGTGGGTGGAGTAGCCCTTGAGGGCGGCTGCATCGGTAAAGGTGGTGTCCAGCATCAGGTCTGCGTTGGAAGAGGGCAGGCCGTTGATGTTCACATGCACCTCCACAAGGCCCGGGATCTGTCCTGCCAGGCCCTCCAGTCCGGTTTTGATGTTCGCCTTGATCTCTGCCTTTTCGGCGGCAGAAAGCTCGTCCTTGAGCTGCCAGAGAATGATATGCTTGACCATAAAAAATACCTCCTGCATTTTCTCCATTGTAGCAGAGAAATGCAGGAGGTGCAATGCTTTTTGAAACGGTTCAGTCGTCTTCCCGGCCTTTTTTCCAAGCGTGGTACATCAGCAGAAACACGGTGTCCGCAGCAATGCCGATAGAGAGCAGGCGGCTGCCGCCAATGGAAGTGTGGGGCAAAAACGGCGAAGCGGCAAACACAACGGCATTAAAGAAATAGAACACACCGAACTTTTTCTCCCACATAGCCCGCTCTTCGTCATCGCTGAACTTCATCTGGTGCTTTTTGGAAAAACTGCGAAAGCCCATTACCAGCATGGCAGCGGCAGCAAACAGGTTCAGCAAAAGGGATGTGTCAAATTTCATGCGGGGGTACCTCCGTAAAAACTCCATAAACAAAAACCAGCCGAATCGAGGCGTTTGCAAGCCCTCGTCCGGCTGGATACTTACTTCTTCGGAGTCATAAGCCTCTTCTCCTTGGGTTCTCTCATTTTCGGAGTATGCGTTTCATAGGGTGACTCTCCTTAGAAACTACCTGAAATTGAAGAGTTCTATGCAAGGGGATGAACTACTCTAGTACATTGGACTGACCCTTCTCTTAACTGTTGGACTGCGGTACCGAGATTCTGAAGATGAATTTCATATTACCACATTCTTTCGAGTTAGATTTGCCAGGGATTCCATTACTTAGTACATTGGAGTTACTCCTTTTTGGTCATTCAAACAGGTGCATCCGTGTAACTGTCCTCATCATGGGAGATCACCTCGGGCGGATCTATTTGAATTGCCAGGGGATTTATTCTGACAGACTGTACTGTTTTCGCATTTTTGATGCTCAAGACCGGCTCTTTGATTTGTTTTGTTATACGGGGGAAACATCCCGTTTGTGGAGAGCCTCTGTTTTGCTTCTCAGCGAATCCCGACAGTCTGTCCGAACTGTGCGGGTTCCATATCAACCATCGGTCTCGCTCCTTTCTACTTAAAGTCAGCGGGGTTAGCTCTCATTTGAGCTTCTGCTGTACTTCTCTGGTTTCTGGCTTTATTATACAGGAAGATGCGCAGTTTGTCTATTCGCAGAGTGCACAACAAATTAGACATATTTTTGCATCAAAAGTCCAAATTTCTGGGATACATGAATTTCGTCTTTCCGGTGCGCTACTCCACCTCCCCGGGCAAAGGCTCTGCCCCGCAGATCGTGCAGGGCCATCGCAGACACTGCTCCGGCATGTTAAATAGGTATCATCACAGAGCATGCAGCTATATAAATCTGATATGCCCGCTATAAAATCTGTGAATAATATATCGATTTCACCTCATCCAAAGGCCAGAAAATGGTACAGATGGCTAAGAATCAGCAAAGAGATTGTGCAAATCGCATAGTTTCTCACCTGTACTTTTTGCAATCTGCACAACTGTTTTCATCCAAAGCAGAAATGGAATATAACAAAAAGTAGAATGTTAGGTGGAGGGCTGTAAAACCGACAGAAATCGTGCTATGATACCATCACAAATTAAGAAAGGAGAGAGTGCTAATCAATGAATGCGTTGACTGCTGCTTTGAAAGAAGAGCTGAATGTTGACATGGTCACGGTGTTCGGGCTTTCCATTCCGGAGTCCGTGGTCGTGAGCTGGGGCATCATGGCGTTTCTTGTCATCGGCTCCATCCTGCTGACGCGGAATCTGCGGGTGGATCACATCACCAAGCGGCAGGCCATCCTAGAAACGGTCGTTACTACGATCAATGATTTCTTTGTGGGCCTGCTGGGCGAAAGTGGAAAGCGCTATGTCCCCTATCTGATGAGCGTGGCGCTGTACATCGGCTGCTCCAACCTGATCGGTGTGTTCGGCATCAAGCCCCCCACAAAGGACCTGAACGTCACAGCGGCCCTTGCTCTGATGAGCATCTGCCTGATCGAGTATGCCGGCATCCATGCACGCGGCGGCGTTGGCTTCCTCAAGAGCCTGGCTGCCCCCACCCCCATCATGGCCCCCATGAATGTGCTGGAGGTGGCCATCCGGCCCACCAGCCTGTGCATGCGACTGTTCGGCAACGTGCTGGGCGCTTTTGTCATTATGGAGCTGATCAAGCTGGTGGTGCCTGTGTTCGTGCCTGCCATCTTCAGCTTGTATTTTGACCTGTTCGATGGTCTGATCCAGACCTACGTCTTTGTGTTCCTTACCTCTTTGTTTATGAAGGAGACCATGGGAGACGAAGAGTAAACCCTTTCCATCATCAAATCAAAAGGAGATTAAAATTATGAACGGACTTATCGCTCTGGGCGCTGGCATTGCAGCGCTGACTGGTATTGGCGGCGGCATTGGCATCGGCATTGCAACCGGCAAGGCAACCGAGGCTATTTCCCGCCAGCCCGAGGCTTCCGGCAAGATCCAGACCAACCTGCTGCTGGGTGCTGCTCTGGCCGAAGGTACTGCAATTTTCGGTTTCGTCGTTGCACTGCTGATCATCCTGTTCCTGGGTTGATAACGGAGGCATGACGAATGCTGACACTGAATCTGAATCTTCTGTATACAGTCGTCAACGTTCTGATTCTGTTTTTGCTGCTGCGGAAATTCCTGTACAAGCCTGTTATGGGGATCATCGCACAGCGTCAGAAACAGGTGGATGACGCACTGAACGCCGCCGAGACCTCCAAAAAGGAGGCCGCTGCGGCCATGAACGCTGCGCAGGACAAGCTGCGCAATGTGGACACCGAGGCTGCTGCCCGCCGCGAGACTTACGAGCAACAGGCCGAAACTGCAAAGCAGCAGCTGCTGGCCGAGGCCCAGAAACAGGCCGATGCCATTGTAGCCGAGGGCAAGGCCGCTGCTGAGGCAGAGCGCCAGCACAAGCTGCGCGAAGCCGACGCACAGACCACCGCACTGGCCCGCGCCATGTGCGAGAAGCTGCTGAGCCGGAACCTGACCGAGCAGGACGATTCCCGTTTGCTGGACGATCTGCTGGAGAAAGCAGGTGCTGAGCATGGCAACTGAGTTCAGCCGCGAATTCTTCTCTGAGAACCGCATCGTCAAGGCCGACCTGCGCGCCGCACATCAGCTCCGTGAAGAGGACATTGCCCGCATCAAGACTGAGGTCAAGAAGCTCTACGATGCCACTGAGGTCATCCTGAATGTCTCGGTGGACGAGAGTCTGCTCTCCGGCTATGTGCTGCAGGTGGGCGACCGGGTTTTCGACAACTCCGGCCGCCACCAGCTGGACCAGATGATGGCTGGCAAGCCCTCTCTGGCCACCCTCAAGACCCGCATCGAGGATTACAAGCCCGCCCAGACCTCTGCCGAGGGCGGCGTGGTCATCTCCTCTGCCGATGGCATCGTGCAGGTGGAGGGCATGGACAAGGCCGTTTATGGTGAGATCGTCACCTTTGAGAACGGTGCCAAAGGCATGGTCGAGAGCGTGGACCCGGGCAAGCTGGGCATCATGCTGTTCGACGGTGCCGAGACCGTGGGCGTGGGCACTCTGGTGACCCGCAGCGGCAAGCGCGCCGGCATCCCTGTGGGTGATGGTTTCCTGGGCCGCGTCATCGACCCGCTGGGCGAGCCCATTGACGGCAAGGGCCCGGTGAACGCCGAAGGCTACAACCCCATCGAAAAGCAGGCCCCCGGCATTCTGGAGCGCCAGAGCGTGGATACCCCGCTTCACACCGGCATCCTGGCCATCGACTCCATGTTCCCCATCGGCCGCGGCCAGCGTGAGCTGATCATCGGCGACCGCCAGACCGGCAAGACCTCCATTGCCACCGATGCCATCCTGAACCAGAAGGACACCGGCGTGCTCTGCATCTATGTTGCCATCGGCCAGAAGGCTTCCTCCATCGCCCGCGTGGCCGAGGACCTCAAGAAGCACGGTGCCATGAGCTACACCACCATCGTGGCTGCCACGGCTTCCGATTCCGCTCCCCTGCAGTACATCGCACCCTATGCGGGCACTGCACTGGCCGAGTATTTCATGTCCAAGGGCAAGAGCGTCCTGATCGTCTACGACGACCTTTCCAAGCATGCGGTGGCCTACCGTGCCATCTCCCTGCTGCTCCGCCGCTCCCCCGGCCGTGAGGCTTACCCCGGCGACGTGTTCTATCTGCATTCCCGTCTGCTGGAGCGCTCCTGCCGGATGCGCGACGATCTGGGCGGCGGTTCCATCACTGCCCTGCCCATCGTCGAGACCCAGGCGGGCGATGTCTCTGCTTACATCCCCACCAACGTCATCTCCATCACCGATGGTCAGATCTTCCTGGAAAGCGCCCTGTTCAACGCAGGCAACCGCCCCGCCGTCAATGTCGGCCTGTCGGTCTCCCGTGTGGGCGGCGCTGCCCAGACCAAAGCCATGAAGAAGGCCAATTCCAACCTGCGTATCGAGCTGGCCCAGTACAAGGATATGGAGTCCTTTGCCCAGTTCAGCTCTGATCTGGACGCTGAGACCCGCCGCCAGCTGGAACACGGCAAGGCCCTGACCGAGATGCTCAAGCAGCCGCTGTATCAGCCCAAGTCCGATGCCGAGCAGGTGGTCGTGCTGACCCTGGCTTCCCACGGGATGCTGGACGACCTGCCGCTGGCTGACCAGCGCGCAAAGACCAATGCCTTTGTGCGCCAGTTCCACGCCGATGTTTCCGGCACCATGGACGCGATCACGTCCACGGGCAAGATCACCCCGGAACAGGTGGACACCATCCTGACCGCGTGGAAGGCATTCGCGGGAGGGGAGAGCAATGGCATCCAGTAAGCTGCTCAAGGAGCGGATCGAGAGCATTCAGGATACCATGAAGATCACGAATGCCATGTACCTGATCTCCTCCTCCAAGCTCCGCAAGGCCCGGCAGAACTACCAGAATATTCTGCCCTACTTCACCCGGATGCGGGATACCATCTCCCGCGTGGTGCCCCACCTGCCCGACGAGCCGGAGCACCCCTTCTTCCACGAGCGGGATCTGGAAAACCCCAAGCGGGCCTACATCGTGCTGACCGCCGACAAGGGCATGGCCGGTGCTTACAACCAGAACCTGCTCAAGTTCCTGCGGGAGCACGCCGACCAGAACGACCGGTTCTATGTCATCGGTCAGGTAGGCTACCGTGCCCTGTTCCGCAAGGATCCCCGTCTGGTGGAGGATTTCCATTACGGTGCCACGGCTCCCACCCTGCAGCGCGCCCGTGATATCACGGTGGATGCCATCGATGATTTCAAGTCCGGCAAACTGGACGAGATCTACATCGTCTACACCAAGATCCAGAACGCGCTGACCAGCGAGCCGGTCATGGAACGCCTGCTGCCGCTGGACCGTGCCCACCTCACGCCTGCTCCCAAGGGTCTGGGCGACCCCCGCGGCGAGGTGGAGATGTTCCCGGATGCCTGGACGGTGTTCGAGCAGACGGCCCCCATCTATATGCACGGCATGATCTTTGGTGCCATGACCGAGAGCTTCTGCGCTGAGCAGAGCGCCCGCATGACCGCCATGGATTCCGCCACCAAGAGCGCCAAGGATATGATCCATGATCTGGAGCTGGAATACAACCGCTCCCGTCAGGGTTCCATCACCCAGGAGATCACCGAGATCATCGGCGGCGCGGCGGCGGTACAGAATCAAGAATAATACCGCCCTCTCCGTCATTGCTGACGCAATGCCACCTCTCCCAAAGGGAGAGGCAATGCCGGCTTCGAGGCAAGGCCCTGCAAATTAGCAGATGGCTGCCTGGCAGATGTGTTGGCTCCCCCTTTGGGGGAGCTGGCGAACGAAGTGAGACTGAGAGGGTTGTAACAAAAACAACGAGGCAATTGTATGATACAGGGAACTATTATTCGAGTAGCGGGCCCCGTGGTGGATGTCAAATTCACCGGGGGCAAGCTGCCTGCCCTGCAGGAAGCGCTGACCGTGACCGCAGAGGGCACTGAGCGCACCATGGAGGTGGCGCAGCACGTCGATGAAACGACGGTGCGCTGCATCATGCTTTCTGCCAGCGAGGGTCTGGGCAAGGGGATGGAAGTTACCGCCACCGGCCACGGCCTGAATGCCCCTGTGGGCGAGGGCACGCTGGGCCGCATGTTCGACCCGCTGGGCCGCCCCATCGACGGCAAGGGCCCGGTGGACGATCTGCCCCACTGGCCCATCCACCGCAAGGCCCCCAGCTTTGCGGAGCAGAAACCTGCAACTGAAATTCTGGAGACCGGCATCAAGGTCATCGACCTGCTGGCTCCCTACGCCAAGGGCGGCAAGATCGGCCTGTTCGGCGGTGCCGGTGTCGGCAAAACCGTGCTGATCCAGGAGCTGATCCACAACGTGGCCACCGAGCACGGCGGCTACTCCATCTTCACCGGTGTCGGCGAGCGCTCCCGTGAGGGCTGTGACCTCTGGGGCGAGATGAACGCTTCCGGCGTTCTGAACAAGACCGCGCTGGTCTTTGGTCAGATGAACGAGCCTCCCGGAGCCCGTATGCGGGTCGCCGAGACCGGCCTGACCATGGCAGAGTACTTCCGTGAGGAAACCCACAAGGACGTGCTGCTGTTCATCGATAACATCTTCCGTTTCGTGCAGGCAGGCAGCGAGGTCTCCGCCCTGATGGGCCGGATGCCCTCCGCCGTTGGCTATCAGCCTACCCTGGCCAATGAGCTGGGTGCCCTGCAGGAGCGCATCACCTCCACCCGCGACGGCTCCATCACCTCGGTGCAGGCCGTCTACGTCCCCGCCGACGACCTGACCGACCCGGCTCCTGCAACCACCTTCGCCCATCTGGACGCAACCACCGTTCTGAGCCGTAAGATCGTGGAGCAGGGCATCTACCCCGCTGTCGATCCGCTGGCTTCCACCTCTCGTATTCTGGAAGCCGACATCGTGGGCGAGGAGCACTACCGTGTGGCCCGCAAGGTGCAGGCCACCCTGCAGCGCTATCAGGAGCTGCAGGACATCATCGCCATCCTGGGCATGGACGAGCTGAGCGAAGAGGATAAGCTCACCGTCACCCGTGCCCGCAAGCTGCAGAAGTTCCTCAGCCAGCCCTTTGCAGTGGCCGAGAACTTCACCGGCCTGAAGGGTGTGTACGTCCCGCTGGCAGAGACCGTCAAGGGCTTTGCCGCCATTGTGGACGGCCAGTGCGATGACCTGCCCGAGTGGGCATTCTTCAACGTGGGCACCCTTGCGGATGCCCGCAAGAAGTACGCAGACAAACAGGCGGAGGAAAAGGGCGGTGCCAACTGATGGAAAAGTTCATCCTGAACATCACGGCTTCCAGCGGTGAATTCTATCAGGGCTACTGCGAGAGCCTGACCCTGCCCACCGGCGACGGCGTGTACGGCGTGCAGGCCGGACACAATCCCGTGCTGGTGGCCCTGCACATGGGCATTGCAAAGTTCACCGTGGACGGTGAGACCCGCGAGGTGCTGGTGGGCGACGGCATTGCAGAAGTGACCCCCACCTTTGTCCTGCTGCTGGTGGACAGCGCCGAGCGGCCCGAGGATATCGACCGTAACCGCGCCGAGGCCGCCCGCATCCGGGCCGAGGAGCGCCTGCAGCACAAGCAGAGCATGCACGAGTACTACCAGAGCAAGATCGCACTGGACCGCGCCATGCAGCGCCTGCAGACGGCCGCCAAATACAAGCGTTAAACGCTCCCCTCAAACAGAACACCGTCAGCCTGACACAACGGGCTGACGGTGTTTTTGTTGTTTTACTGCGCTTCGATCTGCGCTCCCCTGCTGCACCCTCTTGTAAATTGCCGCGGAAAAGCGTATCATAGAATCAAATACAAGCAAAGGAGCATTCTTATGCGTGCATACGAGCGACTGTTGAATTATGTCCGCGTTTACACTACCTCCGACCCCGAGAGCGGCACCCACCCCTCGGCAGAGCGGGAGTTTGACCTGGCCCGCCAGCTGGTGGAAGAGATGAAGGCTCTGGGCATCGAGGATGCCCGGGTAGACGAGCACTGCTATGTCTACGGCAGTATCCCCGCCACCCCCGGCTGTGAGGACAAGCCTGCCCTGGGCCTGATCGCCCACATGGACACCGCCGACGATGCTTCCGGCGAGGGTGTTTCCCCCATCCTGCACGAGAATTATGACGGCCGTGATGTCACCCTGCCCGCCACCGGCATGGTGATGAAAGTCTCCACCTTCCCCTTCCTGGCCGACCTCAAGGGTGAGACTCTGATCACCACCGACGGCACCACCCTGCTGGGCGCAGACGACAAGGCCGGTGTGGCAGAGATCCTGACCGCCGCCGAGATCCTCCTTGCCGAGGGCCGCCCCCATGGCAAGCTCTGCATCGCCTTCACCCCCGACGAGGAGATCGGCGAGGGCGCTTCCCTCTTCGATATCCCGGGCTTTGGCGCGGATTTCGCCTACACCGTTGATGGCGGTGACGTGGGCGGCATCGAGTATGAGAACTTCAACGCAGCTGCCGCCACCGTGACCATCCACGGCTTCTCGGTGCATCCCGGCTCCGCCAAGGATGCCATGATCAACGCCTCCAATGTGGCCATGGAGTTCCACACGGCCCTGCCCATCATGGCCCGTCCTGAGACCACCGAGGGCCGTCAGGGCTTCTACCACCTCTGCCAGATGTACGGCGACGTGACCAACGCCAAGCTGGGCTACATCCTGCGCGACCACGATGCCGATAAGCTGCAGTACAAGAAGGATAACCTCCTCCACATTGCCGATTACCTCAACGGCAAGTACGGCCCCGGCACCGTGGAGGTGGAGATCAAGGACAGCTACCGCAACATGCTGGAAAAGATCAAGCCCCACTTCCATCTGGTGGAGAACGCCCGCAAGGCCATCGAAAAGGCCGGTCTGACCCCCGAGGAAGTGCCTGTGCGCGGCGGCACCGATGGTGCCACCCTAAGCTGGAAGGGCCTGCCCTGCCCCAACCTGGGCACCGGCGGCTTCAACTTCCACGGCGTGTGCGAGTGCACCACCGTAGAGCGCATGGACAAGGCAACCGAAATCCTGCTGAATATCGTGGAGATCTACAGCAAATGATTCCGCTCCCGGAATGTTTCCACGCTGACTGCACATAAGAAATGGACGGCTCCCGAAAACGAGAGCCGTCCATTTTTTCTTATCCCACGTTGATTTGTCCAACGGGCAGGATCTTCCGCTTGTTGTCATCGGGCTTGCTGGTCAGGCTGATGGCAAAGGACACCGGGCCAACACGGCCCATGAACATCACCAGCATATACAACAGCTTGGCCCCGGTGTTCAGCTGGCTGGTTACACCCACCGAGAGGCCCACGGTACCAAAGGCGGAGCAGGATTCAAAGATCGCGTCAATGACCGTTACGGCATCCGATGTGTTGTAATAGACCACCACGGCAGAGCCCAGCGCCGCCACCATGCCCAGCATGATAATGGTCAGAGCGCGGTAAACGGTCTTGGATTCAATATGGTGGCCGCCGATGACACAATCGTCCCGGCCCTGCGCCACGCTGCGCATGGTCAGGATCAGAACGGCAAAGGTGGTCACCTTCACACCGCCGCCGGTGGAACCGGGAGCCGCGCCGATGAACTGCAGAACGCTCATCAGCAGCTTAGTGATGGGCCCGCAGGCGGCCAGGTCGATGGTATTCATACCGGCAGTACGGGTTGACACCGACTGGAACAGGGCAGCCATCACCTTGCCCGGCACGGACAGCCCGCCCATGCTCTTGGGGTTGTTCCACTCCATCAGACCGATGAGGGCGGCACCGCCCACCCACAGGATGCAGGAGAAAAGCAACACCATCCGGGCATGGAGAGACAGGTGCCGCTTCTTGCGCCACTCGCCGATCTCCACCCAGACCATAAAGCCCAGACCGCCCGCCATGATCAGGAACATGATCACAGCCTGTACATAATAATTGCTGACATAGGGAGCCAGCGAGGAATACTGCCCGAACCGGCCAAACAGATCGAAGCCCGCATTGCAGAACGCCGAGATGGCCGTGAATGCACTAATCCAGATGCCCTCCGCACCAAACTGCGGCACAAAGGCGATCATCAGAAGCACCATGCCAATGATCTCAAAGGTCATCGCCAGCTTGACCACGATCTTCAGCACATCGGTAGCCTGCGAGTATCCGCTGGCCGAAACGCTTTCTCCCAGCAGCCGCAGGTCCTTAAAGCCCATCCGGCGTTTGGCAGCCAGCGCAAAAAAGCTGGTCAGGGTCACCAAGCCCAGACCGCCCACCTGGATCAGCAGCAAAACCACCGCCTGCCCAAAGGGCGTGAACTGCGTCCAGGTATCTCGCACGACCAGACCTGTCACACAGGTGGCACTGGTGGCAGTGAACATGGCATCCACCACGCCCAGCCGACCGCTGCGGCTGGAAATGGGCAGTGTCAGCAGCAGCGTTCCCAGCGCGATCAGCAGCACAAAGCTGATGCAGATGACCTGCGTTGCACTGCTGCCCAGCAGCCAGCCGCGCCGACGCGGTGCTCTCTTTTTCCGTTTCATCCCCATAAGTTGGCTCCTTTTTGTGCCGGGCCGCCTGTGCTGCACCTGCACTTCATTCTGCACCCATGCCGCGCATGAGCACCTCTCCTATAGGATACACCTTTTTTCTTTCCGATTCAACTTGATTTTGTGGGGAAGTTGCGGTATTATAATATGGTATCCGTCTTCATAGCTCAGCTGGATAGAGCGTTCGCCTCCTAAGAATTCGGTCAACCTGATACCTTGGGTGCAGAAGTGATTGCTCTAATCAAAAGCAAGACCGGGAATCAAAGTTTTCTCAACAATTTTTGATGCAACAAGTTTAACACCGTTCCGGTTGCAACGCAGTCGGTCACTTCGGTGTGAAAAGCATTCTGCATATTCGTTTCCAAGTGCGTTGAATTTCAAAAAATCAACGATAATACATAATATGCCTCAGTAGCTTAGCTGGATAAAGCGCCTCCCTCCTAAGGAGGAGACCGCAGGTTCGAATCCTGTCTGGGGTATCCCTTTATGAAAATGCGAAGGTCATTTTTCCATGTGAAAGACGATCTTCGCATTTTTCATTTTGAACCTATCACCAAAATTAGCCAGCTAATGCCATTAGCAGAATTTTCGGTTCCAGCTAATAAAATCAGGTTTCCAGCTAATGAAGCCCCATAAAGCACCTTTTGAGCTCTGTTTTCCCGCTCTCTGCTAAAATTGGTAGCCGCTTTCCTGTAAATCCATGTAAATACAAGATAATTTGTGTAAATCTATTTTCCACATTCCTGCCCGAAACCGTGCAAACCACTTTTCTCCATACATAGCGCGTTCACTCGCTGTTCTTCCCGAACAGAAAGAGGAACGCGCTTTTTTATTTTCGGGCTGAACTTCCCGAATCCGTCAAAGGAGGGTTTACCGATGAAAAAAGTTCTGACCGTCACGATGGACGGTATCCGCTACCATGCTTCCCGCCCGGCAGATTGCCGGCACTGCTTCTTCTGGAAGAATCGAAAGAAGGGCTGCGTTCTTGGCAAAGAGAACTGCTACTATCTGATTGAACCGCCCAAAGGCCCCAGCAAGTGCGAAGGGTGCCCCTACAAGCGGGCAAAGCCCTGTGTGCTGATCCCCTGCTACAAAGACCTGATGGCACCGCTGGAGAAACGAGGTGATGCCAAGTGAGCCACAAGCGAAACGAAGCTCTGCGCCATGTTCAGCACTCCATGCACCATGTGATCGCCGCTGGCGAAGGTTCCGACCGTGCCCCGGACAGCTGCAAGCTGTGCCCGTACTATCGACCCGATTTCAAGTTCCGCACCTGCCTGTATGCCCACTGCCCTTATAAGAAGCAGGTCAATGTATTCCGTTCCACACCTGAAAAATGGGATATTCTCTATGCCCGAAAGAAAGCCGACAAGAACCGCAGACCTTGATTACTTCTATGGGCGGTCCAGCGAGCTGTTCTCCTTCTACCGGATTCCCAAGCTGTTGTTTCAGGATAGCCGCTTTCAACCGCTTTCCACAGATGCCAAAACGCTGTACGGCATCCTGCTCGATCGCATGAGCCTGTCAGCACGGAACGGCTGGTTGGACAAGGCTGGGCGGGTGTTCATCATCTATACCGTGCAGGAAGTGCAGGATTCACTGGGCTGTGCCGATAAAAAGGCCACCAAGCTGCTGCGAGAACTGGAAGAGTACGGCCTGATTGAACGCAAACGAAGGGGGCTGGGCAAGCCCGATCTCATCTATGTAAAGAATTTTTCGTCAGAATCGTCAAAACTACGCTTTCTGAATCGTGATAATGACGATTCTGGAGTCGTCCAGAATACGCTTCAAGACCCGGCCAAACTACGATGTAATAAGACTGAGAGAAATAATACAGAGATAAGCGATACTGATCCTATCTCTTCCGATGAAAACGACTGGATGAGCGAACGTGAACAACTGGAGGAATATTTTTCTCAATCTTTGGAGGTAGACCTTCTGCTCCGGCTTTGCCCGGACGATGAGGATACCATCTATCAGATCATGGATTTGCTGGTGGACACCTGTGCCACCAAGCGCAAGACGCTGCGCATTGCCGGGGACGATAAACCCGCTGAGGTGGTACGCAGCCGCTTTATGAAGCTGAACGCCGACCACATCCGTTTTGTGCTGAAGTGCCTTGCAGAGAACAGCAGCCCAATCCGAAACATGAAACAATATCTGCTCGCTTCTCTGTATAACGCACCCACCACGATGCAGCTAACCTATCAAAATCAAATGAACCATGACTTTGCGCATGATTCGCCGAGGGGGTGATTTTATCGCAAAGAAATGTACCACAATCGCTATCGTCAACCAGAAAGGCGGTACCGGCAAAACCACCACCTGTGAAAATCTGGGCATCGGGCTGGCGATGGAGGGCAAAGAAAGTCCTGTTGGTGGACGCTGACCCGCAGGGCAGCTTGACCATCAGCATGGGCTGGCAGCAGCCCGATGAACTGCCCACGACCCTTTCCACCTTGATGGCAAAAGCCATGAACGACCAGAGCATTCCGCCCGGTGAAGGCATCCTGCACCATGCAGAAGGCGTTGACCTGATTCCGGCAAACATTGAACTGGCAGGGCTGGAAGTTTCCCTTGTCAACTGCATGAACCGGGAAAAGATGCTCAAGCAGGTGTTGGAAGGTGCAAAGCATGAATACGACTTTATTCTGCTGGACTGCACCCCTTCCCTTGGGATGCTGACCGTGAATGCGCTGGCAGCGGCGGACACCACCCTGATTCCGGTGCAGGCGCAGTACCTGTCTGCAAAGGGTCTGGAACAGCTTTTGCAGACCGTGCAGAAGGTCCGACGGCAGATCAACCCCAAACTGAAAATTGAGGGCATCCTGCTGACTATGACCGACAGCCGCACCAACTATGGGCAGCAGATCGACAACCTGATTCGGGGTGCTTACGGCAGCAAGATCAAAGTGTTCGACCAGACCATTCCTAGATCTGTCCGGGCTGCAGAGATCAGTGCCGTAGGCAAGAGCATCTACCAGCATGACCCCAAAGGCAAGGTGGCAGAAGCCTATAAATCTCTGACTAGGGAGGTGATGGCGAATGCCAAAAAACAGCTTAAACGTGTCGCTGAAAGGGGCAGATGACATCTTCTCCACCGAAGAATCCCGACAGGAGCAGCAGCGGGAGCAGGTTCAGCAAATCCCCATCGGGGAGCTGTTTCCTTTCAAGAACCACCCCTTTAAGGTTTTGGATGATGAGTCCATGCAGCGCACGGTGGAGAGCGTGGAACAGTACGGCGTGTTGTCTCCGCTGATTGCCCGTCCCCGCCCGGAGGGTGGCTATGAGATCATCTCCGGGCACCGCCGTCAGCACGCCGCCCAGCTTGCCGGGCTGGATGCGCTGCCGGTCATTGTCCGCAACATGGACGATGATGCCGCTGTTTTGCTCATGGTGGATAGCAATCTCCAGCGTGAAAACATTCTGCCTAGTGAAAGGGCTTTCGCTTACAAAATGAAGCTGGAAGCCTTAAAAAATCAAGGTGCTAGGTCGGATTTAACTTCATCCCAAGTTGGGATGAAGTTGCAAGCCCTTGATATTGTTGGTCAGGAAGCTGGCGATAGTCGAAATCAAGTGCACCGCTTTATCCGCCTGACCAGCCTTATCCCTGAGCTGCTGGACATGGTGGACGAAAAGAAAATCGCTTTTAATCCCGCTGTGGAGTTGTCCTATCTGGACGAAAGCCAACAGCGGGATTTTTTAGAAGCGATGAATGACACCCAGAATGCGCCGTCCCTTTCTCAAGCGCAGCGGCTCAAAAAGCTGGCGCAGGAAGGGCACTTCTCGTATGACGTTGCCTTTGCAGTCATGGGCGAAGAGAAAAAGGACGAGCTGGACAAGGTGGTCATCAAAAACGACACCCTGCGGAAATACTTTCCTCGCAGCTACACCCCGAAACAGATGGAGGACACTATCATCAAGCTGCTGGAACAGTGGCAGCGCAAACTCCAGCGGCAGAACGAACGCTGACTTATACCGTAACGAAAGACCCGATGGGGCCTTTTTCTTTTGCAAACAAAAGGAGAAAAAACACTATGAACACTACTATTGATCTCAAGACCGCAAAGACCATCGAAGCCATGAACCAGAAGATCAACCACATGGACAATGCTGTGACCGACTTCTTCAACAAGATGAGCGATGTGCTGGAGCGGCAGCTCGGCGATGATGAAGTTTACGCCGCCGTGATTGCCCCGGAGATCGAACTGACCATCACCCCGCTGGCGAACGTTCGCAGTTACCTGCCTTGCTTCGATGAAACTGATTCCTGCTACAGCATCAGCGAAGATGTGCCGCTGGCACTCTGCTACGATCCTCGTCAGGTCATTACGCTGGCTGGCAAGCGTTACCTGTCCGGCGCAGTCATCTTTGTACGCTATGACACCGATGGCAACTTTGTTGCCCTTACCACCAGTGACCTGTACCTGATCCAGTGTTATCTGGGCGAGAACAGTGTTCCTCTGATGGCTGGACGCGAGAAGATGGTCTGCATCTGCATTGACTGAGAGATGCAGCATGGATACTGAAATGGCCTGCTATGAGAGTTTCGCAGAAGTCACGGAGGACTTTTACTGTTCCGCCGTTGATGTTTTGAAGATTCTGGTTCTCCGTCTGCACGACTACCATGCTCGTTGCTTCCATTCTCTGCGGGATGCTCTGTACAACTATTTTTCTACCGATGCCGCACCGCATACTCATACCAATGTTTTCACTAAGCATACCGTTGTCGCGTCTTGCGCTCCCCGTCCTCCCTGAGAGGATTCTTCTCACAGTTCAGTCAATGCAGGGGGTTCGCTATGAATTATATTTATTCGTTTATCATTTTTGAAGCCGGTGCCTTTTTCGGCTTCTTCGTGGCAGCTCTGTTGAACGCCGCCCGTGCCGGGCAGGAAATCACTATCAAATTCGAGGAGGAAGATAATGGAGCAGAACGAGAACACTCTGTCGGTGCTGAAAATTGCACCGGGGCAGTATCCGCAGCAGGTCGAGATCGATAACGACCTGAAAGCCTTGCAGCAGGCGGTGGGCGGCTCCATCGGCGCAAGCTACCCTTTTGAAGATCCGGTTGCCATCGTCTATAACGATGACGGCAAGCTTATAGGTCTGCCGCTGAACCGTGCCCTGTGGGACGAGGACGGGCTGATGTACGATGTCATTGCCGGAACCTTTTTGGTGGTAGGTCTGGGTGAGGAGGATTTTGTATCGCTCTCCCCGGAGCTGGCGCAGAAGTATGAAGAAGAATTCCATCAACCCGAAGCTTTTCTCCCTCTGGGGCGTCGCCTGATGGTCATTCCGGTGCCGGATGAATCGGTTCAGAATGACGCAGAAAAGGCCGTAAACAAGCCCCCGGTGGAACATGACCGCTAAGACGATTTTCTGCACAGGAGGTGGTAACGATGCAGGAAGAAATCGAGCATAAGACGGTCAACCTTGCCATCTCGACCACAAAACTGTCCGCCCGCACCCTGCTGCGCGGAATGCAGTTTCTGTTGCGGCAGTATGACAAGCACGCTTCGCAGGGCAAGCAGTCCATGAAGCGGTTGGTACGGCAGAACCGTGGCGTGACCAATGTGGAGATTCAGAAAACCGGCATCAAGGATTTTGACCGCTATGCTAAGCGGTATCACATCGACTACTCCATCCAGAAAGACCTGTCCTGCACGCCGCCCCGATATCTGGTCTACTTCAAGGCACAGGACACGGATGCCTTGAGCGCAGCGTTCAAGGAATATTCGGCATCGGTGCTGGATAAAACCAAGCGTCCTTCCGTGCTGGCAAAGCTGCATGATCTGGCGCAGTCCGTTGCAAATCTGCCGGACAAAGTGCGGCACAAGCAGGAGGAGCGTGGCCTATGAGCAAAAAGAAGCTTTCCAAGCTGCTGGCGCTCTATCTGCCCTATGTGGTGATTGGGCTTGTAGCTACCAATCTGGGCGAGGCATGGCGGCTGGCTGTGGGCAAGGAACTGGGCGACAAAATCGTATCGCTGATGGATACGCTCCCGGCTGTATTTTCAAATCCGCTGCCCAGCCTGCACCCATTTGACTTGTTCATTGGTCTGTGCTGCGGTGCTGGAATGCGGCTGGCGGTGTACCTGAAAGGCAAAAACGCCAAAAAGTACCGCCACGGCATGGAGTACGGCTCTGCCCGGTGGGGCGGACCCAAAGATATCGAGCCGTTTATGGCTCCGAAGTTTGAGGACAATATCATTCTGACCAAAACAGAGCGCCTGATGATGTCCAACCGTCCGCCTGACCCCAAGAATGCCCGGAACAAAAATGTGCTGGTAGTCGGCGGCTCCGGCAGTGGCAAGACCCGGTTTTGGCTCAAGCCCAACCTTTTACAATGTCACAGTTCCTATGTGGTCACCGATCCGAAAGGTAGTATCGTGATCGAGTGCGGCAATGCCCTGTTACAAAAGGGCTACAAGCTAAAAATTTTCAACACCATCAACTTTTCCAAGAGTATGAAATACAATCCGATGGCCTATATCCACAGCGAAAAGGATATTTTGAAACTTGTCACCGCACTGATGACCAACACCAAAGGTGAGGGTCAAGGTGGCGACCCTTTCTGGGACAAGGCTGAACGGCTTTTGCTCGTTTCGCTGATCGCATACCTCCACTACGAAGCCCCTGTCGAGGAGCAAAACTTCGCAACACTGTTGGAAATGTTGAATACCATGCAGGTTTCGGAAGATGATGAAACTTATCAAAATCCGGTAGACCTGTTGTTTGAGGATCTGGGTAAGAAAAAAACAAAATCCTTTGCAGTGCGGCAGTACAAACTTTATAAGCTGGCTGCCGGCAAAACGGCTAAGTCGATCCTTATTTCCTGCGGTGCCCGCCTTGCGCCCTTCGATATTCAGGAAATTCGGGATGCCACGATGTACGATGAGTTGGAGCTGGACAAGCTGGGCGACCGGAAAACGGCGCTGTTTCTGATCATGAGCGATACGGACAGCACCTTCAATTTTCTGATTTCGATGGTCTACACCCAGCTTTTCAATCTGCTCTGCGACAAGGCAGATGATGTGTACGGCGGCAAGCTGCCTGTCCATGTGCGCTGCCTCATCGATGAGTGCGCTAACATCGGGCAGATCCCGAACCTGGAAAAGCTCATGGCTACCATCCGCAGCCGCGAGATCTCGGCCTGTCTGGTCTTGCAAACCCGAAGCCAGTTGAAAGCCATCTACAAAGATAATGCGGATACCATCGTGGGCAACATGGACAGTCAGATATTTTTGGGCGGCAGTGTGGCATCACCCTGATCCCCCTGCTGAGCGGTCTGTTCGGCTGATCTTTTTCCGGGCGGCGATTGCCGCCCCGTACATATTTACTTGCAAGCATTTCCAACCCCTCCGTGGTGAACGGATTCTTATTATAAGAGGAAACGCATTGCAAATCGAATATCCACCTTTATTCTGAAAGGACGGTGCTATTATGCAGATTTTGACTCACCTTATTTTTCTGCTCAACCTGCTCAAGACCCTTATCAACCATTTTTCTTGATGGGTGGTGGCGCTGAGTGGAAACAGTTCTCAAAGCAATCTCAGATTGGATCAAGTCGCTGCTGACAGCAGCGATCATGTCCAATCTTTCCGGCTTGTTTGATGATGTGAACACCCAAGTGGGCGGTATCGCACAGCAAGTCGGCACCAAACCATCCAGTTTTGAACCGAGAGTTTTCGCTATGATCGAAGCACTCTCTCCCGGAATGTGGTGCTGCCCATTGCAGGCGTGATTTTGACCTTCATTGCCTGTTATGAATTGATTGAGATGATCACCCAGCATAACAACATGGCACAATTTGAACCTGCGCTGCTGATGAAGTGGATCTTCAAAACTGCCATTTCGGTTTGGATGATCTCGAATACGTTTCGACATCATCATGGCGG
>VOFB01000640.1_pt1 | contig 72647 bp, 97 predicted proteins | sample 5384141 | NCBI WGS metagenome assembly VOFB01 (sample SAMN12384721, study PRJNA508395) | human gut metagenome | isolation source: healthy gut A | host: Homo sapiens
GGACGATTCTATCTTTTTAGTGGAAGGAGTTATGCTCCGAATGAAGTGATGGTAGAATATACGGAGGGGTACGTATATGAACCAGGTAGCAGGAAATGGAGCAAAATAGCTGGTAATTTTCCTGTAATGGCGGGGACTGCTATTCCATATGAAAAAGACAAGATAATACTACTGGGAGGAGTTGAAGAAATACTACCTACATCTCCCGAGCATCCGGGATTTAGCCGTAAGCTACGAGTCATCAGTACAGAAACAAATTCTTTGGTGGATTCTTTAGACTGCCCTTATCCTATTCCTGTTACGACAAATGCGGTTTATATGGGGAATGACGTTTACGTGGTAAGCGGTGAAATACAACCTGGTATACGAACTCCCTTAATTTTGAAAGGAACTTTCTGAAAATAAAGTAAAATAACAATCTAATTAAATGCATTATGAACAATTATGAAAGACTGGAAGGTATGGTTGCGGCCACCTTCACCCCAATGGATGAGAATGGGGACGTGAATTTATCTGTTATTGATAAATATGCTGATTGGATAGCATCAACTCCTGTAAAAGGGGTATTTGTGTGCGGCACAACCGGTGAATTTTCTTCATTGACGATCGATGAGCGTAAATTAATTCTTGAAAAATGGCTCGTTTCTGCCCGTAAGCGATTCAAGGTCATAGCTCATGTAGGCTCAAACTGTCAACGAAGTGCAATGGAACTGGCACGTCATGCTGCACAAGTAGGGGCCGATGCTATTGCTTCAATTGCTCCCTCTTTTTTTAAACCGGGAACAGTAGATGAATTAGTTGATTTTTTTGCACCTATTTGCCACTCTGCTGCTGGCTTACCTTTCTATTATTATAATATGCCGTCAATCACAGGGGTTAACTTGCCGGTAGATAAATTTTTGATAGAAGGGAAGAAGAAAATACCAAATTTGGTAGGAACGAAGTTTACTCATAATAACCTGATGGAGATGGGAGTTTGCATAGAGTTGGAGCAACATCGGTTTGAAGTATTGCATGGTTATGATGAAATTCTTATTTCCGGCTTGGCTATGGGAGCTGTAGCAGGTGTGGGAAGTACATATAATTATATCCCTAATGTCTATCAGGCTATTTTTGATTCAATGAAAATGAACGATTTGGAAACGGCTCGCCACAATCAGATGAAATCGATACGTACAGTGGAAGTGATTATTAAATATGGTGGCGGAGTACGTGGTGGTAAAGCTATCATGAAGCTTATAGGTCTTGATTGCGGCAGTTGCCGGTTACCGATAAAAGCTTTTTCAACGGAAGAGTATGAAAAACTAAGAGGTGATTTGGATGCGATAAAATTCTTTGAATTCTAATGATAATAAAGAGGAGATGACAGTAAAAGTGTATTGCTGGGGTAAGCTACTTTACTTCCTGTCTATCTCCCCCTCTAATCTAGTTAAATGCGTTCAAATTTACCTAAAATAAAGATACTATGAAAGTAAGTAAGAAAATATTTATCATATTTTCGATGATTTTGTTATTGGTGTCACCAGTCACATCTTTAGGTAAAGACATAAAATGGATACTGGAGAGACCTGTTATTCCTGTGTTGGTAAAGAAACCGGCAAATCCTGTAATGAAGATAACTTTAATCAGGACAGATAATCAACCTTATGTTATCCGGCAAATGATCTGGATTTATTGGGGAGCACGAATGTGGCAGATATTGTTTCTGTTGCCATATATGGTGCGAAGAAGAATGGACTGATAGATACGTCTCGTTTACTTTGTAATGCACTTCCCGCTACACAAAAAATGTCATTTACTAATGAAGTGCAGGTTAATCAGGATTCTTTGTCTTTTTGGGTAGCCGTAACATTGAAAGATACGGTTTCACTGGATCATCGTGTTCAGGTTAATTGTAACCGGGTGAAAACCACGAAAGGCAATCTGAAAATTTTGGATAAAACAAGTAAACCTTTACGAGTAGGGAGTAGCTGTACGACAGAAAGGACAGGATGGATGTATCTCATCACGTATTCCAGGACTGGCTACCAGTAATAACGGAACGTTGCTGGCTATTTTTGATGCCCGCTATGATTATCCTCGTGATTTGCAGGGGAACATAGATATCGCTCTTCATCGTAGTACAGATAAGGGAGTAACTTGGCAACCCATTCAAACTGTTTTGGATATGAGGGAATGGGGAGGTTTACCACAGAAATACAATGGAGTGAGTGATGCCTGTATTTTAGTAGATAAAAATACTGGTGATATTTATGTAGCCGGATTATGGATGCACGGTCTGCTGGATAAAGACGGAAAGTGGATAGAAGGTCTGAATGAAAACAGTACGAACTGGACACATCAATGGAAAGGTAGAGGTTCTCAACCAGGAACAGGGCTGAAAGAAACTTCCCAGTTTATGATAGCAAAAAGTACGGATGATGGTCTTAGCTGGGGCTTTCCGGATAATATAACCTCAAAGACTAAACGCCCTGAATGGTGGTTATTTGCTCCGGCTCCCGGACAGGGAATTACGTTGCAGACGGTACGTTGGTATTTCCTACACAGGGACGTGACGAGAAAGGAACCGCATTTTCCAATATTACATATAGTAAAGACCATGGAAAGACGTGGGTGACCAGTAATCCTGCATATCGAATGTTACGGAATGTAGTGCAGCACAATTAAGTGACGGCGCCTTGATGCTGAACATGCGTGATAACCGGAACCGAGGTAATAAAGACGTAAATGGCCGGAGAATTTGTACGACAACAGACTTGGGTGAGACATGGACAGAGCACTCTACATCACGGAAAGCATTGGTGGAACCGACGTGTATGGCAAGTTTGCACCGACATGAGTATATGGAAGGAAAAGAAAAGCATGCTTCTGTTTGTAAATCCGAATAATTATGGGACAAGGATAATCTGACTTTAAAAGTTAGTTTTGATGATGGAATGACTTGGCCTGAGAACATTGGATCTTTTCGACCAATATCGTAGTACTGGTTATTCCTGCATTACGTCCATAGATGAAAATTCAATAGGTATATTATATGAAAGCAGTCAGGCAAATATGGCTTTTATTAAAATTGATTTGACTGAAATTCTAAACAGGTAAGCCATGAACAGTAAAACTTCAAATATATATCCATGGGTGATAGTCGGATTACTATGGGGAGTTGCCTTACTGAACTATATGGACAGGCAAATGCTTTCTACTATGCGAATTCCAATGATGGCAGATGTGCGGGAATTGGAGTCGGCTGCCAATTTTGGCAGATTGATGGCGGTCTTCTTGTGGGTATATGGGTTGATGAGTCCTTTATCCGGGATTGTCGGTGATCGTATGAGTCGCAAATGGTTGATTGTAGGTAGTCTGTGTGTGTGGTCTGGAGTGACTTACTTGATGGGGTATGCCACCACTTTTGATCAGCTCTACTGGCTTGCGTGGAATTATGGGAATTAGTGAAGCATTGTATTTACCCGCCGCTTTGTCATTGATAGCTGATTTTCATCAAGATAAGACTCGTTCGTTGGCAGTGGGAATACATATGACAGGGTTGTATGTGGGACAGGCTATCGGTGGATTTCGGAGCTACTTTTGCAGCAATCTATTCCTGGCATAGTACCTTCCACTGGTTCGGTATTATTGGGGTAGGATATGGGGTCATTCTGGCCTTTTTCTTACGGGATAAGGAAAGAGGAACGATCTCTGTTATGCAGGAAAAAGTGACGAAGATACCGGTTCTGAAGAGCTTGGCTATGTTGTTTTCTAATGTCTTTTTCTGGATTATCCTGTTTTACTTTTGTGTACCGGGCACCCCGGGATGGGCGGCAAAGAACTGGTTACCGACTCTTTTTCTCTGACAGCTTATCTATTGATATTTCGGTAGCAGGTCCTATGTCTACTATTTCTATAGCTTTGTCGTCACTGTTCGGAGTGTTAGTCGGTGGATATATATCAGACCGTTGGGTGCTCAGAAATGTACGCGGAAGGGTATATACGGGAGCTTTGGGATTGGGTTTTATCATTCCCTCTTTATTGTTTATCGGATTCGGACATTCCATTTTCGCATTAGTGTTGGGAACAATTTTGTTCGGAGTGGGATTCGGAATGTTCGACGCAAATAATATGCCGATTCTTTGCCAGTTTGTTTCAGCCCGTTATAGGGCAACGGCATACGGTATAATGAATATGTGCGGAGTATTTGCGGGGGCGGCAATAACCAGTATTCTAGGAGAATCTACGGATGCCGGACATTTGGGACGTGATTTTGCGCTTCTGGCAGTATTTGTATTAATTATGCTGGTCATTCTGGTCACATGTTTGCGACCTAAGACCATTGATATGAAGGATTAATATTTAAAACTATAGATCATGAAAAAAATACTATGCATAATTGTCGGTATGCTTTGTCTTTTACCTTTGGGAGCAAAGGTAAAGCTACCGGCAATTATTGGAAATGATATGGTATTGCAACAGAATACCAATGTCAATCTGTGGGGATGGGCTACACGTTCTCGAAAAATTACAGTTAGAACATCTTGGGATAATAAAAACTATACAACCACTTCCGCATCGGATGGTACGTGGAAAATACAGGTACAGACACCTTCTGCTGGTGGTCCTGATACCATTACTATATCCGACGGAGAACCGGTAACACTTACTAATGTTCTGATAGGGGAAGTATGGTTATGTTCGGGACAGTCGAATATGGAAATGCCTGTAAAAGGGTTTAGGGGACAACCGGTGGAGGGCTCATGTGATGCTATTGCAACAGCTCTCCCATCCGATAATATTCGTATGATTACGCTTAAAATAAATAGTAGTCAGACTGTTTTAGATGATTGCGTGGCAACTCCTTGGGTGGAGTCTACACCGGCTAATGTCGCGGATTTCAGTGCCACTGCCTATTTTTTTGCAAGTTATCTGCGTAAAGTTTTGAATGTGCCGGTAGGTGTCATTTGTTCCAGTTGGGGTGGGTCCAAGATTGAGTCATGGATTAATAAAGAGGTATATACGGAAAAATTCCCGGAAATATCTTTGTCGGTACTGACCAAAGATCCTAAAGACATTGCCAGACCAAAAGATGAACCCACGTTACTATACAATGCGATGATTCATCCGATAAAGCAATTCACCATTAAAGGTACCATTTGGTATCAGGGAGAGAGTAACTTAAATAATCCGCAGGTATATAAGCGATTGTTTCCGGCGATGGTAAGGTCTTGGCGGAAGGAATGGAACCAAGGTGAATTTCCTTTTTATTATGTGCAGATAGCACCCTATGATTACGGACGGAAAAATGCAGATAAGACGGAAGCGGCTGAAATTCGCCAAGTGCAACTGGAATGTTTGAAGGAGATCCCTAATGCGGGTATGGTTGTCACGGCGGATATTGGAAATCGCACCTGCGTACACCCCTCTGATAAGGAGAGTGTAGGGAAGCGACTTGCTCTGTGGGCATTAGCCAAAACTTATCAGCGTAGTGGAACACCTTATAGTGGTCCTCTCTACAAGTCTTTTACAATAGATAAGGAAAAGATAATTGTGGAGTTCGATTACGCAGAAATGGGGATGACATCTTATGACAGGGAAATTGTCGGATTTGAGATTGCAGGAAAAGATGGTATTTATTATCCGGCGAAGGCTGTTCTTTTTGATAATAAAACCAAAGTGATGCTGACTAGCGATCAAGTTCCCGAACCGGTAGGGGTTAAGTACGGGTTCAGAAATTATCAGCCGTTGAATTTATTTTCAAATTTCGGATTACCGGCTTCTCCTTTTGTTGCAAAATAATTTTATAATATATGAAACAAGAAAATAGAAAAACCTGAAATTAGAGTTATTAACTTGTAATCTACAATTTATGTTAAATGCATTTTTTTTAAAGAGTAAGCTACTCCGCATGTCGGGTATCTTATTGGTTATCCTCTCTTTTTGTATACCTGCATTCTCGGCTTCGCTCGAGGCTTTGGGTATAGAACAAAAGAAGGTAACAGTAAACGGAGTTGTTTTGGACGATACACGAGAACCGTTAATAGGGGTTTCGGTTTTAGTGAAAGGTTCTCAACAAGGAACAGTAACAGATTTGGATGGAAAATATTCCATCACTGCTCCGGCAGACGGTATTTTGGTATTCTCATTTGTAGGAATGGAAAAACAGGAAATACCGGTAAAGGGGCGGAACAATATCCTGGTGACGATGAGAAGCAGTTCGGTAGCTTTATCAGATGTTGTTGTTATCGGGTATGGTAAACAGTCCAAGGCAGCATTGACCAGTGCCATTACTAAAGTGGATTCAAAAGATATGGCAATTTCGCCGACAGGAAATCCGATGTCAATGTTACAGGGAAAAGTGCCGGGTATGGAAATCCGTGTAAATTCCGGCCAACCGGGGGCTGACCCTCAGATTATAGTACGTGGCGGAACGACTACTGCGCCCGAAAGTGATTCTCCTATGGTAATCATTGACGGCGTGATTCGTACTATGAAGGATATTAATTATGCGGATATAGAAACCATACAAGTATTGAAAGATGCAGCTTCAACAGCCATTTATGGTTCAAAGGCTTCTCGTGGTATTGTTATGATTACAACCAAACAAGGAAAAGCCGGTAAAGGAAGTATCTCTTTCAGTTATGGATTGTCTGTAGACCACCAGCCGAAAAGAATGCCGTTGTCCGGTGCCCGTGAATATCTGACCGCAACTCGTACGGCTGCACTGCATGCAACCGATCCGGATAAATATCTGTCAGGTACGTTTGCAATGAGTACCGCTAATAAACGAAATGCTTTGAATACGACCGCTTTTCTGGATGATTACATTGCCAATTATGGTCAAGGATATGTAGAAGACCTGTTGTATAATCAGGGGTGGGAGATGATGGAAGACCCGGCAAATCCCGGTAAGATGTTGATTTTTAAGGAAACGGACTTTCAGGATAATCTCTTTCAAACGCCAGTCAACCATGATTTTAATATAAACTTCAGTGGCGGCAACGAGAAAGCGACTTACTATATGAGTTTGGGATATCTCACTCAAGATGGTATTGTTGTAGGTACTCATTATAATCGTTGGAGTTTTCTTACAAATGCTTCTTACAAGATTCGTAAGAACCTTACTGTAAAAGGTATGGTAAACTACTCTATGAGAACGACTGCGGGCATTAATGAAAATAATGTAATGTCAAGGGCTGCCAAAATGCCGCCTACAGTGCGCCAGTATTATGAAGACGGAACTCCGGCACCGGGTGAATTGACAAGTTCGTTCCGTACTCGTCTGCACGAAGTTTATTATCAGGAGAAAGAAAACAGAGTGAGCCGAATCAATCTTTCTGCCGAACTGGATTGGGAGATTATTCCCGGGCTACATCTCAAACCTATGTTCTCGTATACCAATAATGAGGGTAAAGACCATAACTTCGAGAGGTATAATGAAGTGGTGAAGAATAGACCGGTGTCCGAAGCGCATAATATGGATCTACATTATCAATATGATCTTATTTTGAATTATGCGAAGACAATAAAGGATAAGCATAACTTGGATTTGATGGTCGGTGGCAACTATATTTATGATAACTGGTATCGTTTCAGTGGTTCCGGTTATGGCGGAACATCAGATTATATCGAAACGCTGAACGGTATTGCGACGGAATCTGCCAAGACTACTTCCACTTTTGAAGAGAAGAAGATGAATAGTTACTTCGGGCGTGTCAATTACAATTATGATATGAAATACTTGTTTTCTGCAAGTATTCGTTATGACGGTTCTTCTCACTTTGCCGCCAATCATAAGTTTGCTGCTTTTCCGGGTGTATCTGCCGGATGGAATATGCATCGTGAGGCTTTCTTTGAACCCTTATCGAAAGTAGTCAGCAATTTGAAACTTAGAGCCAGCTGGGGAAAAACGGGATATGACAACCTTGCTCTGGAAAATACGGAAGGCTCTTATGAAGCCGGTAAAAACTATGCAGGAGAAGCCGGTATTTTGAATACAGTGCTTATGAACCGCAATTTGTTATGGGAAGAAACAACCTCTACCGATTTGGGACTTGAAGCCGGTTTCCTGAATAACCGTATTAATCTGTCTTTCGACGCTTATTATAAAAAGACAACGAACCGTTTACTGAACGAGAATTTGTGGTCGGAAACGGGATTTGCTTCAATCAAGTCCAATTTCGGCTCCTTGAACACGAAAGGGGTGGAAATAGCCATTAATGCGATTCCCATACAAACCCATGATTTCCGTTGGAATATAGATGCCAATTTTTCGATTTGGAGAACAACTATCGGCAAGTTACCCAATAATGGCGCAGATAAGAATCGTACCGGCGGCGGAATCATTTTTGACCCGAAACTGGGAAAATATGTTGAAGTAGGTGGATTTGCGGAAGGAGAGCGTTTCGGTTCCCGTTTTGCTTATCAGTTGGACGGGGTTTATGCAACAGATGAAGATGCAGCCAACGCTCCTTATGATGAAGGAGTATCTTCCGGTTGGTTGGGTAAAGGGAAATGTGCAGGTGATGCCATTTGGCGTGATGTGGATGGAAACGGTATCATCAATTCCAAAGACATGGTGTTTGTAGGATATATTCACCCTGATAAGATGGGGTCTTTTAACAATACTTTCACTTACAAGAATTTTACTTTACGGATTGCCACGGACTTCTCATTGGGAAATGTGATTGATAACCATTTCAGGGCACAGGCGAACGCAAATTCACGGAATAACTTTGCAACGATTCATGATGTGGCCAGTAGCAAGATGTGGCACAAACCGGGTGATATAGCTTCTATTCCTCGTTATGATGTAGAGTCTGACTGGGATAACGGAAAGCGTAATCATGGTCGTCCGAGCAGTTCTACCATTGGTTTTAGTGGTGGCAGTGCCAACACCTTGTATATAAAGAAAGGTGATTATCTGGCATTTCGTGAAGTCTCCCTATCATATCCCTTGCGTACCAAGTGGCTGCGTGCTGCTAAGATTGAAACGCTGGACTTGACGGCAGCTGTTTATAATTTAGGATATTGGACTGCTTATGACGGACTTACTCCTGAAGTAATTGGTGCTGATGCCGGTAAATATTCCCGTCCGCGTCAGTTTATATTCTCTGTAAAATTTACAATGTAACATTAAAGTAAACGATGATGAGAGCTAAATTAATAATGTTTAGTATAATGACTGCCTGTACCTTAGGTAGTTGTGAATCTATATTGGAGATAGATCCTATTTCTGAAATAACTATGGCAAATTACTGGAAATCGGAATCTGACGTGAAAGGCTACCTGAATGGTCTTTATTCGGATTATAGAGGAATGACCAGTACTACCCTGTATGGAGAAGATCGTGGAGATGCTATGGTATCGGGAGTGATTGGCGGTGTTTCACGTTCGCATCAGCATGAACTGAATGAAGAATATGGATTGGACTGGCGTACTTTCTATGAGAACATTCATCATTGCAATATGATAATCAAATATGCTCCGGGAATTGACTTTACACTGGAAAATGAAAAGAAACGTATCTTGGCACAGGCATATACTTTTAGGGCAAAAGCCTATCTTACTTTAACTCAGATGTGGGGAGACGTGCCTGTTGTTTTAAATCCGACAGAATCTTATGATAAGGAGTCACGCCCGACGCGTAGTACGGCTTCAGAAGTGATGAAACAGATTCTTTCAGATGTTCAGACTGCCATCGATCTTTTCCCGGAAACGAATATTTTGGATAAGAATCGGATTTCAAGACCTGCTGCGTTATGTCTGAAAGCGGAAGCGCTGGCATGGAAATATACGGTTCAGCGGAGTAATGACAAGAATGACTTGACAGATGCGATTTCTGCATTGGAAGAAGTGGAAAAGTGCGGTGTGAGTATGATGGATAAATATGCGGATATTTTCGATGTGGCAAACAAGAAGAACAGCGAAATCATTTTCTCTATTTATCTGAAGAAAGATGAATATAACAATATGTATATGTCTACGTTGTCCATGTCTGCCGCAGCCGGACTGCTGACTAACGATATTGTGAACAAAGAAGACATTCCATACACTAACTCCACAATCGCACGTCACGTGTATGCTCCGTCTCCCCGTCTGATATCGCTTTTCAGTGACAAGGACAACCGGGCTTCGTCAGCTTATATCAATGCTATAAATTCAAAAGGGGCGGTAGTTTTCACTTCACAGAACAAATTTCGGGGGACAGCTTATACCGATGACCGTTATTATGATAATGATATCGTGGTTTATCGTTTGGGCGAAGTCAAATTGTTGAAAGCGGAATTGTTGTGTTATCTGGGTGGTGACAATGTACAAAAAGCCATTGATGCTATGTTCGCTACCCGTAATCGTGCCGGAATCGGAGCGTATACCGGGAGTACGGTTCAGAAAGTGGTTCAGAAAGAGATATTGGACGAACGCGGCAGGGAATTGTGTTTCGAGTTGAAGCGTTGGCCCGATCTGATGCGGGCACATCACGCGGGTACCATTGATATTTATAGTTATATTCCTAATTTGGTTGGTAAATCTACTCCATTGTATTTCCCGATTTTGAGGAAGATGATTGATTTGAATCCTAATTTGGAACAAACTGAGGGTTATTAAAAAATAGAAACAATGAAAAATTTAAACTTAATATTTGCATGGGTATGCCTGTTGTTTATATCGACGGCATGTAATGATGTGGAGCCGAGCATATCTTCTTTACCGGTTCCCACGAGCAAGCCTTATTCCATCAATAGGGAAGGATATGCCTATTTTAGAATCCCCACGATGGTAATTACTAACAGCGGTACAATATTGGCATTTGCCGAGGGACGTCGCAATGGTCCTGAAGATGAAGGGGACATCGACATCGTGTTAAAGCGTTCCACTGATAAAGGAAAAACTTGGGGGCCGTTAATAACAGTCAAGGATGATGGAGAAAATCGTTGTCGTAATCAAGTACCTGTTTATCTTCCGGATATCAATCGTATCATTTTACTATCTTGCTGGAATCCGGGTGCAACAGGAACTAATTCAATTTTTGTAACTTATTCGGATGACGAAGGATTGACATGGGCGAAAGAAAAGGACATAACTGCTTCCGTAACTCCTGACAAATATAGATGGTACGCTACAGGGCCTTGTCATGGAATAGTGAAACAGTTTGAGCCGCATAAAGGGAGAATTGTAGTGCCGTGTAATCATAATACCACTACATCCGGTGCGGGACGTTCTCATGTGATATATTCGGATGATAAGGGAGAAACTTGGCATTTGGGTGGTATTATGGACGTGGATTATACGAATGAAAGCACTGTGACTGAATTAAGTAACGGTGATTTAATGTTGAACATGCGCAAACAGTCTGACACGGAAAAATATAGGATGGTCTCCACCAGTACGGACGGCGGACTGACATGGACTTCGTGTAAGTATACTACATTGAAAGAACCTATATGCCAAGGTTCCATACTCTTTTACGGTTTGGGGGATGATGGTAAAGGCATTATTCTGTTCTCGAATCCTGACAGTCAGACCAATCGTAATAATAACACGTTAAAGATGAGCGAGGATGACGGAGTAACTTGGAAGAAGCAATATTCCTATACAGGAAGTGATTATGGAGGATACTCGGACATTGCCCGTTATCCTGACGGTACAATTGGAGTATTATATGAATATGGTTTCAAGAATATCGGAGGCATTGCTTTTCAGAATGTTGAGTTGTCACAGCTACAATAAAACATGCGTAGAATTAAAAAATAGATTGATATGAAAAAGATAATATATTTCTTGTTCGTGTGTGTCGGGGCCTTTTATGCCTGCAAAGACGAGGAACAAGTACTGTTGAATGCAGATTTTATTTCAGACAAGCAAACCATATCCGCAGGGGAGAAGGTATATTTTATGGATAAGTCTGCTGGAGAACCTGTACGTTGGGATTGGGCTTTTGAAGGTGGAGAACCTAGTGTGTCTAATCTGTTCAGCCCGGAAATCGTGTATAATTATCCGGGAACTTATACCGTAAAATTAAGAGTAGGGCGGGGGACGGAAAATGCGGAGACTGAGATGTTGAAATATATCACAGTTGTATATCCGGATGAAATCACCGTAGCTTTTAAAGCCAATAAAACTCAGGCATTGAGTGATGAATCTATTAGTTTCACAGATATGTCCGTAGGATTCCCGTCTACTTGGTTGTGGGAATTTATTCCTGCAGAAGGCCGTACCGTCACCTCAACGGAACAGAATCCGAGTTTAGTATTTGAGCCGGGAGTTTACTCTGTTAAATTAACAGTTACTAATCCTAAGACAACGGCTACGCTTACGCAAGAGAATTATTTGAATATTATTGATAAGAATTCAGTTGCTGCAGATATTACGGCAGACCGGCGTATGGTTATAGAAGGGGGAGTCATATCATTCAAGGATACTAGCTTGGGACGTCCTACCCGTTGGAACTGGACGTTTGAAGGAGGAACACCTTCTACTTCCAATGAGCAGAACCCGACTGTTACTTATTCAACTGCCGGTAAGTATAAAGTTACTTTAGTCGCTTCTAATGATATGAATACTTCCACAGCTGAACAGGAAGGATATATCACAGTATTGCCGGGTAAAGATATTGTTCTTTTCTATCCGTTCGAGGGTGACAGTAAAGATATGGGTCCCAATGCTATTCATCCGGAAATTCTTAAATTGGGAGATAATATGGATGTCAACTTTAATGCACCTGCCCGTAAGGAAGGATTTACTTGTGCTGAGTTCAGAAGTAAGGATAATCAGAATTATGCATTCTTGTCGTTGCCGGATAATGATGCATTAGATTTCCAGGCAACTCCGGTGACTACTTCTTTCTGGGTGAAAACTTCGAATAAAACAGCTGCTAATCTGGGGGTATTCCAGCATGGATCCGGTCCTAATGCAAGTACAGACGGAAAGAATAAGCAGACTTGGTTTAGATTCCAAAAATCCAGTCCGTTTATAAGATATGTCATTGAGTACTCTGGGCTTTCCGGAAACTGGACTGATTATAAGACAAAAGCCATGACAGACGGAGAGTGGCATCATTATGTATGTGTTCATACCAATGGAAGCACCTATTTATATATTGACGGAGTAAAAGCAGCGGAAGCACTCAATAAAGGTTTGAAACCAATTGATCGGAAGCCTTATTTCATCGGTGCCATGTACAGAGGGGCAGAAGGCTCCCGTTCTTATGAGAACTTTATGGATGGTTATATAGATGATTATCTGGTGTATAATCGTGCATTCACGGCAGCAGAAGCGAAAGCGCTTTATGATAGCATGAAATAAGTGATATCATATTCACTGATATAAGTCTAAAGGCAACTTGCTCATCGGTATCGGGAGTTAGTTGCCTTTTCTTGTACTGTATTTGTCATTAACCTGAATTTTTTCTTTGTATATTTGCAAACAGATACATTTTAGTATTATTATGAAAAATATTTTTATTCAAATTCTTCGTGTCCTGATGCTTTTTCTGCTTCTTATTTCAGGAGTTATTGGCTATATAATTTACGAAGATACATTGTCGGAGTGGTGGATACCTGTCGGAGTGGCATTGATGATAGCTGTTGCTACATTTCCTTTCTACATGAGGTGGGCATGGCTGACAGCCGGAGATAATAAAATAGTTAATTTTTTGTGTCATTTGGTATGTGTGGGAGTTATGAGTTATGCACTGTTTCTTGTAGGTAACTATTGGTTGGCAGACCCTGCTTCCATGCAGGAAGAAGAAGTTGTAGTGCAGAGGAAGTATCAGGAGACGCATAAGAAAACCCGCCGGGTAGGTAAGAGGCGTTATGTACCGGACGGTGTACGTAAGGAGTACTATTTGGAAGTAGCTTTTACAAATGGTACTATGAAAACATTGCATGTACCACTCTCTACTTATAACAAGACACGACAGGGTGCAACAAAGACATTGACTTTGCAGAAAGGATTCTTCGGGCTTCCGGTGATAACAAAAGGACTTTAAAGAAATATCTGCGAAGGACTCATTGCAATGAGATATCCGACTTGTTGGCTAAAGCCACTTTTCTGCGGAGAAGTAAGTCGGATATAGTTAATGCATTTTCCATCGAATCGTTTGATAATTTCATAAAACCGTATAAGAAATGCAAGGATATTATTCAAGCTTTAGAAACATTTCTTTTAGATTGATTGTCACGCAGTCAAACTGATTCATCATATCCATACCGATAATCCCCGCATCATCTGATGTCTGGAAATCACCGTTTGTAGTATCCACTGCAAGATTTTTCAATTCGACCGGAACTTTACCGACCTTTATGCGGAAGGACGGTAAACGCAATATTTCTTTTGTTACCACTATGTTGAAGCCGCCACCCGTAATGTGTTCCCGTTTGCCGGAAGCGTCGAGTTCGGACTTATGGCCTTCATAATATCGGTAATACAAGCCGGCAGTAGAACATCCTGTGTCAAAGTGCAACTTGAGCCTTTCCCCATTGTTTGCCTCTGCTTTTATTTTCAGTGCGCGGTCGGTCAATATCATGTTACGTCCCGAAGCGGGGAGCGGTGTAGATGATACAGGAAAGACAATTTTTTTTTCTTTCGGATAGATACGCAGTTCATCGAACAAATTGATAAAATCCATGCCGAGAATTGCGTCAACCCTCATGACACTGTCCAGCGCGTTAGGCGGAGCAACGGTAATGAGTGGATAATGGAAAATCATGCTACCAATCTGCATATTCTCCACTGTTCCCATTTGTCCGTTCATAGCTCCGGGAAGCGTTGAATTGATTGTCAGCGAATCATTCAACATACGTACACCTACCTCTTTGGCAAAACGTTCGGACATGAAACTGGTTCCGGCACCGGTATCAAAAATGAAGCGGTATGTTTTTCCGTTGATTGTAACAGGTATTAAAATTGTTGTACCCCGCCAACCCTTCGGTTCAACACTTGTCGGTAGTTTTACTTTTTCTATTTCAATAGGGACGGATACATCGCAATCCGGTCGTGTGATACTTGGTGCCGGGATGCTACTCAATTTGCTATAGAAAGAAAAGACCTGTTCAAGTCCTTCATAAGCCTCTTTCTCTGCATTTTGTGCTTTAAGCTGGTCGATGATGCTTTGTGCATTCTGCGCTGCTGAAGCATAATTGCCCCTTAAACCGTCTATTTGACAGGCCAGTATAGTCATGCCAAGTACATTTGAACCTCCAATTTCATTCTGGTGATTGGTAAGTAGTTTCCGGATGCCGCTTATTGCTTTATCCGGACGGTTGAAGTTATAATCAATCATGATTTCCGACATCAGTTTAAGAAAATCAACCTGCATGGAATCTTTTAAGATCGGATAGTTTTCTTCCAGACCGAACCAGTCCGACTGATTGATAAGTATTCCGATACGTTCGTCGGCACTTTGTGAAAAAACAGGGATAGAAAAAAGGACCGCTGCTAATAAAAATAATTTCTTCATTTGTTTTGGGTATTTTATAGTTCTGTATTTATGTGTATTTTTCTGACTATATTTTATTTGTTATATCCATAAGCTGTTTTGTTTCTTTGGGTATGGTGGTAAATATAGTGAATTAATCAGAAACGTAGAATAAGGTTCGTTTTTATTTTAGGAAAGTTTGTTCAAAAACATAAAATTCGCCCTCTGCCAATCTTCAAAAGACTGACAGAGGGCGGCTACCATGACGAGAAAAAAGTCGAAGTCTATTGCTTTGCTTCGTTATTCTGTTTCAGAAGAAATTCATCAATTGCTTTTCTTAAGCTGGTCTTTGGGCATAGCTCCCTGAGATTCTAGGCTCCTCTTTCATCGGAATCATCAATAGGGTAGGGATGCTGCGAATTCCGAAAGCGGCGGCCAGATCTGTTCTTTGTCCACATCAATCTGGTAGATATCTACTTTACCGCTATATTCTTTGCTCAGTTCTTCCAAGAATAGGGTGCAGCGCCTTACATGGTCCGCACCAGGTTGCGTAGAAATCAACAATTGCCGGACGTTTGCCTTCAAATTTCCAATCGTTCGGACTGGCTTCATAATTATATACTTTCTTTAAAAAATCGGCTTTATTTAATGCTACTACTTCCATTTTATTGTCTTCTTTTGTTGGTTCATTACTCTTTTTATTTTCTCCGCTGTTTCCTGCGCAAGCAGTGGTAGCAAGTACGATAGCGAAGGCACTCATAATACTTTTGATTAGTTTCATAATTCTTTTCTTTTTATTTTTTCTCTGATGCAAAGATAGAGGGATTACAGTTCCCCTGAAATGGCGATTTGGCCGGAACACTTGGCGAAATTTCCTTTAGACAGTTAGTTAATGCTAAAATATGTCTTTTATTCTTTGGTAGGGAAGAGATAGACTTGTTTGTGGATATGGTGTACGAGTGGAGATTGTCTATTTGGAATAGCCGTATCACATCTTTGTTGACGGAAGCGCATGAAGTGGTGTATCATGTGTCATAGTCAAGGAGTATTATACTTCGGCTTCTCAGGCTAACCACCAATCAATTTGCAGGATATTAGGAGAAAAACGGAGTTATTTATTTTTTGAGTATTCGTTTTAAATAGTCGGTATTCGTTAAGTTCACTGTCTCGAAAACACCTTTATAAAAGACGGCAAAGTTATTGAATACGCAAGGCAACTCCTTTGCTTTTTGTAGCGTATCCACTTGGACGAAAGATACAGGAACGTCATTTGTTTCACAAAACTGTTTTATTATGTCAATGTATTGATAAATATAAGGGCATTGCATATCATGATAAATTGTCAGTTCTTTGTTTTCAATCTCTAGTTTCTTGGCGTTTGGTGCAAACTTGGGTGTTGTTCCGTCAAAAGAGAGAGCTAACAACTCATATCCATTATCGGTAGTATCGACAACCTCAAAGCCGAACTTTTTGGCAAATGTCTGGTCGGAAAGCCAGCTCTTTTGTTTTTTTGCCCCGAGCATACAAACACCGGATTTGCCTTTCTCTTTCGCATCAGCCAGACAATACTCCATGAGCGATTGTCCATATCCTTTTCCTTTGGAGCTACCCAGCACCCATAGACAATACAGATAATAATAGTTGTTGCCGATGATAGGAACCCAAGCTGTTTCAAGAGGGGCATATTCGAAAAAACCGTGGACTTTGCATTTAATTTTCTAAAGATATGACCTTCGCTCAGCCGCTCGGAAAGCCATTGGCGTTTGGCATCAATACCCGGATGAGACTTCTTACTGCGGATAATGCAACATAAATGTTCATCGGTAAGGTTTTCATTCGTCAGGTTTATAAAATCAGTATTCATGTGTACGTTTGTTTTAGGTTTGGACATTATCAATCAGTAAGATGTATTGAGCCTATCTATTATCATTGTACAAATGTAGCGAATTTATGTAATATTGATTACCTATAAATGACTTTCATTTATGATTGAAGTAAAATAGAGCAAAGCCGTACAGATTTAAACAAAATTTAAACGAAAAATAATCTATCATAATTATTAGAAAAATAAGTATGATAGATAGTTTTTTAGAATGTATCTATCATACTTTTACAGCTAAAATAGAGTATCTATCATCAATAAGATAGTTGAATAAAGGATGGGCGGAAAATAATGAATGATAAAGACTATAGTTTTTTAGCAGCTCTAAGTTTGCATCCCACGTATGCGGGCTGTGCATCATACCGTATATTTTACAGCTATAAAATACCGTATTGTTGCTGTCAGATATAGGTTATCCCAAATTTGGTGGTAATTTAACCAGTCGGTGGTATCTCCATTCCCCTCCTTTTGGGGAAGGAGGTATCTCCATTCCCTCCTTCGGGGAAGGAGGGTGGCTGAAAAGCCGGGGTGGTAGGTGGATACACAATGTTGATAATAACCGACTTACGCATTCACCTACCACTTCCCCCTACGGGTACTCCTCCTTCCCGAAGGAGGAGAATGGAGAATACTATCGACTATCAAATTATTATTTTCTTAATTAATTTTACCACCAAATTTGAAGAAGAACCTCATGGAATTAAAATTATTCCGACAAAGAAATACTTTTCGGGAACTAACTGAAAATATAGACGATAATTCCGGTAATTAGCACATAAGTTAATGCGTACGGAATAGCTGCTTTCAGGATTTCCCCCTCTTTACCCTGCTGGTTTCCGGCGGAAGTGGCAATAGCGATACTTTGCGGGGAGATAATCTTACCGCCCGTAGCACCTACCGTATTTGCAGCGGAAAGCCAATCGGGGCTGACATGAATTTGTCCCGCTACACTTGCTTGCAGTTTGCCGAAAAGGATATTGGATGAGGTGTCGCTTCCGGTAATAAATGTTCCCAGGCAACCGATGACCGGTGCGAACAGCGGATATAAACTTCCGGTAGCAGTGGCGAGTGCCGTGGCAATAACGGCAATCATTCCCGAAGCGTCCATAATGGTGGATAATCCGACCAGGCAGATAACCGTGACGAAAGTTTTTTTCAACTGTTTCACCGTATTCCAAAGTACGGTGAACAAGTCCTTTACTTTTGCTCCCTGTATCAATCCGCCGATAAAAGTACCCACGAAAAGCAATACTCCCGCATGAGTCAGCCATGAAATAGTGTAATTTACGGTAGAAGCATTGATAGGCAGACTGATTTTCGTTATCCAGTTATTTTCCAATGTATGGCGCAATCCCGGGAATAGTGGGCTTGTAAGAATAATAAGGACGAGAATAAGCAGATAAATACTCCATGCATTCAGAATATCTTTCGTCTTCAACGAGCTTTTCCGTGCCTTTTCTTCTTTGGATGCAGTCAGTTTGCCATAAAGGACGATGATGATGATAGACAGGATGCTTCCGATGATAGCCGGAGATTCCGCTCCCATATATCTGGCTGCGAGGTATTGGCTGATTAAAGAAACACTGCCTACCAATAAAGCCAAGAACAGATTCTTGGGGAGTGATTTCAGTTTGGGGTCGGTAAGGAAAAGCAATACAAACGGAATAAGGAACATGAGGACTGATAATTGCAATACGACATTGGTACTAAGGTTCAGAACATCCAGATTCGTCTCCTTTGCCAGTACGAGCACCGGCGTTCCGATAGCTCCGAAAGCAGTAGCCACACTATTGGCTATCAAGCTGACCGTAGCCGAGAATATCGGCTTGAACCCCAGGCTGATAAGAATTGCCGCCGGAATAGCTACTGCTGTTCCGAAGCCGGCCATAGCTTCCAATAGACCTCCGAATCCCCAAGTCAGTAATAATACCTGAATACTCTTATCGGTAGAAATGGAAGCGAATTGCTGCTTTATAATCTCCATTTTTTCTGTTTTCAGCAATACATTGTAACTGAAAATAGCCATTAGTATAATGATTAAAATAGGGGAGACAGCTTTTAACGCTCCGTATAAGAAAGGAGTAAAACAGATTGTCCACAGAAAAGGCGAAGCCGAAAAGTGCAATCAGCATCGTCACAATCAGAGAAATGATACTACTTTTATCACCTGACATTTTAAAAAATGCCATCAGTATAATCAACAGTAACACTGGAATAACAGCAAGGATCAAGGTCATAATTAGTCAGATTTAAAAAGTGGAACGTCGTTTATTATTGATATAACAAACGAACGCCCCACTTTGGTCGGTTGAATAAATAGATTTTTCTGTTTATTTCATCTTCACACTTAAAATTTGTTGTAATTGTTTTAAGTTGGCAAGGGCAGCTTCGTTACCTAGCTTTGCTGCCTGCTCGAATGCGGCCATAGCACGTTGGATATCTCCGTTCAGGAAATTGTAGACTCCGGTATTGTTCATAAATTCGGCAGTTGTGTGGTCTGCTTTCTCCATAAACTTCACTGCTGCATCCAAATCCTTTTGTGATAATGCGACGGCTCCTGCGTTCAGGTTAGCTACGGCGTCAGTAGGATACATACGTACTGCGATATCGAATACATTCACGAAATCCTTGCTACCTTTCGGATAACTGTTGGCTACCTGATACATTTCATTCAGGCTCAAATACTTCGGATTCTCACGAATGATGATGCGTCCTTGTTCTACGTCGAAATTGACGACGGTATAGTCAATCTTGCAGTTCACTTTACGCAATCCCGGATAAATCTCTTTCAGCATACTACGGTAAGGAGCTCCGCCGCCCACACGCATGATTTCCTGTTTACGTTTGGCATCGTCAGTTGTATTTTTGATGATATTCAGGAAAGTTTCCTTCTCCTTCATCGAAGAAGATTGGAGTGCTTTTACCAATCCATCCCAGTTTTCGCCGCCGAAAGTCACTTTATAAAGTTTGGAAGGCACTTTTTCGTTCTTGACCAGATAATCTTTCAAAGCTTCCGCACGTTTTCTTGGAAAGCTGTTCATTGAAGGTAAGCGGTCCTTCCGGCGAGGCGAAACCTTTGATACTGATACCTTTCACAGTCAGGTTCCGGTCATTCTGGATTTTATCAAACATGGAATGAATATTCACCAGTTCGGTATGATTATTCATAAAGTCGGTAAGGATAACTGATTTGTTGACCGGGAAATCCAGATGAGCTTCATATTGTTCGCTACGGTTTTTCACAACTTCTACCGTAGGCTGGATATAGGCGACGATAGGAGACATGGCACTTAATCGTTTGGCTTCGGTAGATACGTCATTGGTAATCAGTTCCTGTGCATTCATTTCCTGATAATTGCCGCATCCGCATAGATTCTCTACAAGTTGCAAACTGGCATTAGCCATCCAGGGTTTGTAAGGAATCACCTGCGTATAATTAAAAGTCTCCCGTTTGTTATAAGGGACGATAATGGCGGTAGGTTCTTGCTTGGTAATGGCTAGACTGCGGATATAGGCTTTTTCGCGTCTTTTACCGTTGACGATAATTTCTTGCAAGGGTACATTATGCTGTCCGTCCGTCAGCAGGGGAATAAGGCTTAAACTTCGGGCGGAACCTATTGTCAGATTCTTCATGTCGAAGGTCATTCCGACATAGAGCGAGTTACCTTGTTGCCATAACGATACATTGGAGAGAGTGAGTTCATCATTCAGAAATTTCTGTGCATGTGCCGGCAATATTGCGGCGGCAAAGGCTATAAATAGATAGATAAGTTTTCTTTTCATCATTGTAAGTTTTTGGAAGGTTCGATTATTTGATGATATAAATGAAACTAAGACCGATTTTGGTTGGACCGAAGTAATTGCGGTTGTTATGTCCCAACTTTTCACCTCCGTCACCACGAGCATACTTGTCATATTCCAGACGGGCGTATCCGACTCCGATGGTAGCTTCCATACTCCATCGTTTGCTTATGATCCATTGATATCCGTAGGAAATACCGGCTCCGTACAGATTGCCGTCGTAACGGTCATGTCCCATTCCGAATATATTCAGATTGCTGACATTCATTTCTCCGTAATGTCCGTGCAGACCGAAGAAACTTCCGTTGAAACGTTCGCAAAGCCAGTAGCGCAATTCCGGCTGAACAAGCCAATGTTTAATCTGGCGGTCATCTCCGAATTTCCACGGGTTGTAATTACCCGATATGTCGAGAGTCAGTTTCTTTGCCAGTCCCACTTCGAAGCCGAGGTTGGGCGTGGAGGTTGCCCAATAGAGAGCATTGGTCTTGATAGCGAATTTAGGTAGATAGGCTTCGTTCCGTTGTACTTGCGCATAAATGCTTGTACCGGACATGAGCAGGAAACCGGCTGCTAGTAAGAATTTAATTGTTCTCATTTTGTTAGGGTCTAGATTTTATTAAAAATGATACGCGATAAACAGAAAAGCGGGGAAGTTTGTTGTCGCAACCTGCAAAAAAAGCTCCCTAAATAAATGGATAAAGATGTTTAAGGCATAAATGCTAACATTTTCGGCATGTCGTGCGTTCATTATATAAAGTACCTTTGTGTAATCAATATGACAATGATTTCATTTATTACTGCTTATTTTTACACACACACATACAACTTTAATAATTAGAGCCTATGAAAGAGCTTATTATCAACCTGGAAGTACTGAACAGGAAAGCAGAAAAAGGCGGCGGAGACGCACGCATTGAAAAACAACATTCCGTGGGCAAGCTCACCGCCCGCGAACGCATCGAATTACTATTGGAGAAAGGTTCGTTTATCGAACTGGACAAGTTGGTTACTCACCGGTGTACCGATTTCGGTATGGAGAAGCAGAAATTCGCAGGAGACGGAGTGGTCACGGGATATGGTATGATCGGCAAGCGCCTGGTTTATGTATTCGCACAGGATTTCACCGTGTTGGAGGAGCTCTTTCGGAAACGCACGCTAAGAAAATCTGTAAAGTGATGGACATGGCCATGCAGATGGGAGCACCCATCATCGGATTGAATGACTCGGGAGGTGCACGAATTCAGGAAGGAGTACGTTCTTTGGCCGGATATGCCGAGATATTCCTGCGCAATTCTATGGCATCGGGAGTGATTCCGCAGATAAGTGCGATTATGGGACCTTGTGCCGGGGGAGCTGTTTATTCACCTGCACTGACTGACTTTATTCTGATGGTAAAAAACTCCGGCTATATGTTTATTACCGGCCCTGATGTGGTGAAAAGTGTGACACAGGAGGAAGTGACAAAAGAAGAACTCGGTGGAGTAGGCGTGCACATGACAAAGTCCGGTGTAGCCCATCTTTCTGCGGAAAACGATATTGAGTGCATCAATTATATTCGTGAATTGATCTCTTATCTGCCGGGGAATAATATGGAGGAACCTCCGTTTGTAGCGACCAGCGATTCGCCGACTCGCCTGACTCCGGAACTTTCTAATTTGGTTCCTACGAATCCGAACCAACCTTATGATATCAAGGAAATGATTGAGGCCGTGGCTGATGATAATAGTTTCTTCGAACTTCAGGCGGAATTTGCGGCGAATATTGTTACCGGATATATCCGTCTGAACGGAAAGACGGTGGGAGTCGTAGCTAATCAGCCGTTGGTACTGGCAGGGACTTTGGATATTAATGCCTCTATCAAGGCCGCCCGTTTTGTCCGCTTCTGTGATGCTTTCAATATCCCTTTACTGACACTGGTAGATGTTCCGGGATTCCTTCCGGGAATCGATCAGGAATATGGCGGAATTATCCGTAACGGGGCGAAGTTGCTGTATGCTTATTGTGAGGCTACCGTTCCGAAAGTTACGGTTATCACCCGTAAGGCATACGGAGGAGCTTATGACGTCATGAGTTCCAAACATATCCGTGGTGATGTGAACCTGGCTTATCCCACTGCCGAGATTGCAGTAATGGGACCGGACGGAGCAGTAAACATCCTTTTCAAGAAAGAAATAGAAAAGTCGCAGGCTCCCGCAGAGAAGCGGAAAGAACTTCAGGATGATTATCGCGGAAAGTTTGCCAATCCTTACCGGGCGGCGGAACTGGGATATGTGGATGAAGTAATCGATCCGGCAGTAACCCGTTTGCGGTTGATTCGAAGCTTCGAGATGCTTGCCAACAAACGGCAGTCGAATCCACCCCGGAAGCATTCGAATATTCCGCTTTAAGAAGTGGAGAGTTGAGAATGGAGAGTATTCATTAAAAAGAAAAAGATTATGATAAAGAAAATATTAGTAGCTAATCGTGGTGAGATAGCCATGCGCATCTTTCGGACTTGTCGGGTGATGAATATTTCGACGGTGGCTGTTTATACCCATGTAGACCGCGGAGCTTTGCACGTGCGTTATGCGAAGAAGCCTATTGCATCTCCGAATCGCCCGAAGATACCTCCTACCTAAAGCCGGAATTGATATTGTCCATTGCCAAAAAGACCGGAGCCGCCATTCATCCGGGATACGGTTTCTTGTCGGAGAATGCGGATTTTGCTCGTCGTTGCGAAGAAGAAGGAGTGATTTTTATCGGTCCGGGTGCCGATATTATAGCTAAAATGGGAATCAAGACGGAGGCCCGTAAGATTATGCGGGAAGCAGGATTCCTATTGTGCCCGGAACGGAAGCGCCTGTGCAGGGAATCGAGGAAGTGAAAAAGGTGGCTAAGGAAGTCGGTTATCCTATCATGCTGAAAGCACTTGCCGGAGGTGGAGGGAAGGGGATGCGTCTGGTACGTTCCGAAGAGGAAGTGGAGGCGGCTCTCCGTCTGTCTCAATCTGAAGCCGGGACTTCGTTTGGTAATGACGCTGTCTATATCGAAAAATATATAGAAAACCCGCATCATATTGAGGTACAGATTATGGGGGATAAATATGGTAATGTCGTTCATCTGGGAGAGCGTGAATGTTCTATCCAACGACGGAATCAGAAGGTGATTGAGGAATCTCCGTCTCCCTTTGTAAAGGAAGATACCCGGAAGAAAATGCTGAAGGTTGCTGTGGAAGCCTGTAAGAGAATCGGTTATTACAGTGCCGGGACACTGGAGTTTATGATGGATAAGGACCAGAACTTCTATTTTCTCGAGATGAATACCCGTTTGCAGGTAGAGCATCCGGTGACGGAGGAATGCACCGGCGTCGATCTGGTACGTGATATGATAACCGTGGCTGCGGGCAATCCTCTGCCTTATAAACAGGATGATATAAAGTTTAGCGGAGCTGCGATCGAATGTCGTATTTACGCCGAAGATCCGGAGAATAACTTCATGCCCTCTCCCGGTGTGATTACTGTCCGTGAAGCTCCCGAGGGACGTAACCTGCGTCTTGACAGTGCCGCTTATGCCGGATTTGAAGTCTCTCTGCATTATGACCCGATGATTGCCAAGCTATGTTGTTGGGGGCGTACCCGCGAATCGGCCATTTCCAATATGGCACGTGCCTTGCGCGAGTATAAGATTCTGGGAATTAAGACAACGATTCCTTTCCATCAACGTGTATTGAAGAACGCAGCTTTCCTGAAAGGTGAATATGACACGACGTTTATTGATACACGCTTCGATAAGGAAGACCTGAAACGTCGTCAGAATACAGATCCGACAGTGGCTGTCATTGCTGCCGCAGTAAGGCATTACGAACGGGAGAAGGAGGCCGCCTCGCGTGCAACGACGCTTCCGGTAGTGGGAGAGTCGCTCTGGAAGTATTATGGTAAATTGCAGATGACTGCTAATAATTATTAAACTAAAAAACTAAAGAAATAGCTTATGGGTACAACATTAGCTACATATTACGCCAAGCTCCTGGATATGCCGGACAGTGAATATAAGGTAGAGATTCTGGAGGACGGACCGATCAAGAAGATAGCGGTCAACGGTAAAATATATGAGGTCGATTATAACATGGGTGGCGACTCCATTCATTCGATCATCATCGATCACCACTCGCATGGAGTGCAGATTTCTCCTTCTTCCAATAATTCATATACGATTATGAATAAAGGGGGAGCTTTATCAGATTGAATTGCAGGGAGAAATGGAGAAGATACACAATGCCCGTAGCGGGGCGGAAGCTGTGGGACGTCAGGTGGTTCAGGCTCCTATGCCGGGAGTGATCCTGAAAACATACGTAAAGAAGGGTGATAGCGTGAAACGCGGCGATCCGCTCTGTGTGTTGGTAGCCATGAAAATGGAAAATGAGATTCGTGCGGTGACCGACGGCGTTGTGAAAGAAGTGTTCATAGAAGATAATATGAAGGTTGGGCTGAATGACCGCATCATGGTAATCGAATAAGTGGTCTGTAGAAACAAAAGACTAGCCTGCTAAATAGTGAGGCTAGTCTTTTGAAGTCATAAGTCTTTTATTTCCGGAATCAATATAAACTTCGTGTTCGGAAAATACTTCTTCAACCAGTTTTGAATGAAGTTCATCGTATCATTCTGAATCGTTTTATCTTTTGGGGTGGGATACATATTGTAAAGTACCGTATCCAGTACAATATCACGCTTTTGTATGGCCTCAAGGCTTAAAAGGGTGTGATTGATGCTTCCCAATTTCCCGGAAGTAACAAAAATAAGAGGATAATTCTCTTGGGCAATGTAGTCTATTGTCAGAAGTTCCGTAGTTAATGGAACCATTAAACCGCCTGCGCCTTCGAGTAGGACATAATCATATCGTTCACTCAATTCTTCCGTAGCACGTTTGATTTTACCGAAGTCAATGGGACGGTTATCCAGTTGGGAAGCGAGGTGTGGAGAGGCAGGATAGGAGAATATTTCCGGCATAGTGAGTCCTTCCTTGTCTTCTTCTGTAAAGGGGATTCCCATAATATGACGATGCAAGTCAATATCCTCGGAATGACCGACGTTTCCTGTCTGGATGAATTTTTGAGTGATGGTACGTTGTCCGTTCTTGTTCCATTCACGAGCTAGAAAGCCGGTGGCATAGCTTTTTCCGGCATCAGTGTCGATACCGCTTACGAAATATACATTCTGTTTCATACTTTTTTCTTTTTTGCGATAATATAAATAGGGTGATATGTTAAGGACACAGAAGTGCCCTGAGTAAATTCCTGCGTGTAACGTTCACAGAAGAGTTGCAAGTCACGGCGAGTCCACTGTTGTTGGGGGAGATTGTTCTTAGAATTGTTCCGGTTAGTTTCTTTGTTTTTAGGAGACTCCTGTTACTCCTGTCTGCTTCAAATGATAAAGTACTTTTATGGGATTATCAAACGAAAGAGAAATAAGTTCTTCTTCCGAATGGAGTATGTCAAAGTGAGTTGACAGGGCTGTTACAAGTTCTTCCCGTGAACGATAAGGGAGTCCGCTTCCTGTTAGCTCTCGTATCTCTTTCATATTCTCTTTCCCGAAAGTGCTGAAAGCGAAATAGCCTTGTTTATTGAGCAAAGCATTGCATCTTTTGAAAAAGTTTTCGGGAGATTCGAACCATTGCAACGCGGAACAGGAAGTTATCAATGTGCTTCCAGTAGGGAAAGAGACTGATTTCGGCATCTCCCGGAAGAAAAGATACCTGCTCCTTTCTTAGTATATCCTCACAGCAGTATTTCATATCCGGGCAAAGGTCGTTCAGGAATAATTCTTCCGGTCGGAGGGCTTGGAGCAGCATACGGGAGTAAATACCCGTACCGCAGCCGAATTCAATTACTTTCGAACAGGGAGAAGGTATGTGTTCTGTAAGCAGGTGAATCATTTTATCTGCAATCTGCCGCTGCACGTTTGCTTCCTTTGGATAGGTAGTGATAGCTTTTGAAAAACGTTCTGCGATTAGTCGTTTATTCATAATCGATATTTATTTAATAGGCTGATATACTTGATAATCACTTTATTTTAAAATGATGGATGCATCAGTTCTCCGGCTGCATGAGTATCGTGTTAAAAAGCTCTTGTTGGTAATGTGCCGCTTCCACTTGTTCAAGAGAGTCCACTTGGTTTTCCCATGCCAAATATTGGTTATCCGGGAGGAAAATGCGGTCGCCTTTTCCTATGATAGCTTTTTGCCATTTAAAATCAGAGGGCGGCAATGATAAATATTGTTGTTGTATAGCGGCAAGTTCTTCTTTGAGTTCTTCCATCGGACGCTGGGGGGATATGGTTTGAAAAGTTTTATAGTCAGCTATTGAACCACACATTCTTCTTTGAAATTTTTGCAAGGTTTGTTCATTCAGCCCTTGAAGTGTGCCATCGAAAATAGAGTGAGCGATACCTTTGGTTTCGTGTATGGGGTAGAGGGTGCCATTGATAGCGATACTTTGGGAGAGGGGCAGATGTGGGTACTGCTTCATGATCTGCGAAGCTGCCCAGACTCCCATCGACCAGGCAATGAGTGTAATCTGGGAATAGGTTTCTAATAAGTCGGTATCAAATGCTAATGAACGGTAATCATAGCAAATCAGCCAATCCTTATCTGTAGGATGAATGGTCAGGAAAGGAGTTTCATCCATTCCCCAACCTGCGAAGAAAAGCAATAGATGCTTCTGATTATTTCTTTATGATAAAATGCTGCTTCATCCGTTTATCAATTTTATAAGTTGGTCAATTTCGTGTTCGGTGATGTCCGCTGTTAATGAGAAGCGGATGCGTGAAGTCCCTTCAGGTACGGTAGGCGGACGTACCGGCAATGCATAGAATCCTTTGCGTTGGATTTCTTCTGCTTTACATATAGTGTTTTCACTTGCTCCTACAATCATAGGTACAATATGGCTTACCGATGGGCAATTATATCCTTTGGCTGTAAGGGCTACCTTTAGCTTTTCACTGATTTGTAGCAGGTGAGCCCTCTTATGTTGTAAAGCTGAAAGGCGTTCTAGTATCCACGAGGTCCATTGGATATTAATGGGTGGAAGTGCTGTTGTGAATATAAACGTGCGCATCTTGTTAATAAGATATTCCCGATAACTTGCCGACAGACAATGTAAGCTCCTGCCGAAGCTATTGCTTTCCGAATGTTCCTACTAAAAAGTCTATATCGTTGATACAATCCTGTTCTTCGGCACATCCTAATCCTTTTGTCTCCTCGTACACCGAAAGCATGAGCCTCGTCCACGTAAAGAAGAACATTGGAATAACTTTTTTTTAATTGGACAAGGGCATGAAGGTCGGCTTCATCACCATCCATGCTGAAGATACTTTCAGTGACAATAATGATTTGCTCATACGCATTGTGATTCTCGGAAATCAATCGCTGTAACTGGGAAAGTCATTATGGCGATACCGGATACATTTCGCAGATGACAACCTGATTCCATCTATCAAACTGGCGTGTACCAGTTTGTCTGCAAGAATTAATGTCTGAGCATTGCTGACGGCAGGAAGTATTCCTGTATTGGCATGATAACCACTATTGAATATAAGTGCGCTTTCTGTTCCGAACATGGCTGCCAGTTGTTGTTCCAGTTCTTGATAATCGGTAAAATTGCCTGTAAGCAATCGGGAAGAAGAAGAGGTAGGCAGGAATGTTTCAGGAGTTATTGTCTTTAGGAATTCCTTTCTCAGCGATATGTTATTAGCCAGCCCGAGATAATCATTGGAAGATAGGTTCAACATTCGTTGTCCGTTCAGAATTACATTCCGCCCGTCGTGGATGAGGGGTGGAGAGAGGTAGTTCTTTTTTCTCTTTCAAGGTCTGGAGTTCCTGGTTTATATGTTCTAATGTCATGAATTATTGTTTTAAGTAATAAGTATTCGATATATGGATGGTTGAAAGCGTAATCAGTTGTCTTGGTTTATATGGTCTGATATCATAAGTTATTGATGTATATTTTATTACGTTCTCCACTGATTACCTTGAGTAATCCGGTCGTTAGTTTGCTTAGTTGTTCGGGAGTGATGATAAAGGGGGGCATCAGATAGACGAGCTTTCCGAACGGGCGTACCCAAATTCCTTCTTCCACAAAACGGCGTTGCATAAATGCCATATTTACCGGACGCTTCATTTCAATTACTCCGATTGCCCCTAATATCCTTACATCGGCTACTTGTGGAAGTTCCCGGGCAGGTGCCAGTTCTTCTTTTAATTGTGTTTCGATTCGTTTCACATTCTCCTGCCAGCCGGATTGGAGTAATAACCGGACAGACGCGCAAGCCACCGCGCAAGCGAGCGGATTTCCCATGAAGGTAGGACCGTGCATGAAGGCTCCCGGTGTATGATTGGAGATAGTATCTGCCACATGATTACTAGCCAATACGGCAGAAAGTGTCATATATCCACCTGTCAATGCTTTCCCGATACACATGATATCTGGCTCTACTCCGGCATGTTCCCAAGCAAAAAGTTTACCGGTTCGTCCGAATCCCGTTGCTATCTCATCAAAGATTAGAAGAATACCGTGCTTTACAAAGCTTTTCCGCTTCGCGTAGGTACTGCGGATGATAGAACCACATCCCGCCTGCTCCTTGGACAATAGGCTCAAGAATGAGCGCTGCTAGTTCCTCCGAATGTTTTTCTATTGTTTTTCGTAGCGGTTCGATGTCCTGAGGATTCCATTCACCGTCGAAACGCGAAAAGGAGCCGGAACAAAATAACGGACAGGAAGTGACGCACCGAAAAGGCTGTGCATACCCGTCACCGGATCACATACAGACATGGCATTCCACGTGTCACCGTGATAGCCGGAACGGATAGTCACAAAGTTATTCTTTTCCGGTTTTCCTGCTGCATACCAATATTGTACAGCCATTTTCAGAGCCACTTCCACCGCTACCGAACCGGAGTCTGCATAGAAGATTTTCTGCATGGAGGTGGTACTAAAGGCAATAGTAATTTACCCAGTTCAATGGCCGGGTCATGTGTCAATCCTCCGAACATTACATGAGACATTTTATCCAATTGGTCTTTGGCAGCCTGATTTAATGCCGGGTGATTGTATCCATGCACTGCACACCACCAGGAAGACATCCCTTCAATGAGCGTTCGTCCGTCTTCGAGGGTGATAGTGGCTCCGTCTGCCCGTTTTACTTTGTAGACAGGAAGCGGATCGGTAGTCGAAGTATACGGATGCCAGATGTGCTCGCGATCAAATTGGGAATCGGCGAAATGATAGCCTTCTTCCTGAATCATCTTTTTGTCTTCCGATACTTTGGAGCCGAGTGTTGTCAATAGGTCGCCTACGATAGCCGAGTTAATACCAATGTATAACGCTTTGTCATAGCTTCGGAAGATAGTTGTGAACGTCCTCCGGCAAAACGCAGAAAAGCGGTCGGATTGATAAAACGAAAGAGTGCGATGGTTTTAAGTATTTCTTCTTCGCTTAGAGGCTGCTCGTTTTCCAGTGGAGTTCCCGGAATCGGACTCAGCAGGTTGATAGGTATGGATTGGACATTCAGTGCTTTCAGCGTGAAAGCGAATTCAATCCGTTGTTCCATTGTTTCTCCCATGCCAATGATACCGCCGCAGCAAATATCCATACCTACACGGCGGGCAGCATTGAGAGTAGCCAGTTTCTGCTCTTGCGTATGCGTAGAGCAGAGTTTGGAAAAATAAGACGGGGCAGTTTCCAGATTACAGTGATAACGGGTGATTCCCGCTTCATGCAGGGAACGCAATTCTTCTTCATTGAGCAGTCCCAGAGAAGCACAAAGTTGAATCGACGAATGTCGACGCATATAGTGGACTGTATCGCAAAGTTGGGTAATCTGTTTGGGAGATGGTTTTCGTCCGCTAGTGACGAGGGAGAAACGGTTGACGTCCTGGGCTTCGTTGTATTAGCCTGTCGGAAGACATTCTTCAGCGGGAAGGAGGTCGTAAACTTCGGCTTGCGTCTTGTAGTGAGAGGATTGTGCACACCATTTGCAGTTCTCCGGACATCTGCCGGACTTGGCATTAATGATAGAACACATGTCGAATTCGTGTGAAGCACGTGCGACGGTAATCTCGTGCGCGGCGGCATAGAGCGCCTCGCTGTCAGCCATATTGGCCAGCCAAGCGGCTTGGTCGGGTGATATGTCAATGCCTGCCAACACTTGGTCTTTGATTTCCTGAAGTGTCATAAATGTATGATAAGGGATAGTTTGTGCAGCATTCTGCTTGCGAAGGGCAACGTCCACCACATTGGTATGCAGATGACCGATTTGGAATTCACGTCCCATACTTGCAAAGGCGGCATAGTTCTTCCTCCCCAGTAGCGGAAACGGGAAAGAAGGGTACGTGTGGTCTGTATATGACGTTGTTTCTTCATTGATTTTTTTACTTTTGTTCGTTAGAACGTGGCAAATGTACAAAGATTCTTTGGATAAGCAAGTTGATGATTTCTAGTTTCTGTGGTATTATTTCTTTTTCCTGTATTCTTTTGCGGGTGTTGAAGTTGAATCCGGCATATATTTGGAGAGTACCGAATCCGTTGTCCAAAGAGAAATTGTTGCGATGATAATTGTAGTTTTTCCCAACAAAAGGAGGTACCTACATAATACTTTCCGTTATTGTAGACAATGCCTGCGCGAATCAGAAAGTCGAGGTTGAATTTACTGTACCATTGTTTTGCTTCGTGGGTTTCTGCATCCACGTCGGAAGCCTTGTAGGCAATGGCAGGGGTGAGAGATACAAGCCAGGCAATTACGCGCAAATACCCAGTTGTAGGCATAGCCGAAACTGATATTGGCATTGGTGTATTTGATTTTATTGACTTTCATGGCAGGATTCATCGCCTCCTGGATAAACCCCGGAAGTGCTGTATAGTCGAAGTCGAGATGATGCTTTGAAATGGAAAAACCTGCAATAAATGTACCTGCATTGCGTCGTTGATTAGTGGACTGACTGAATGCGGCAGGATAGGAGAATTTACGGTTATTGAAGATATAATATAGATTCAGTCCTTTGATATCTACCTTTATTCCGCTGAAATCTTCGGAATAGTTAGAGGGGATATCGTCTGAAAATCCTCTGATTTTATGTATTTTGTAATCATTACCAGTGCGGCGATAGAAGATATCCACACCCAGTTTGGAACTGTAAAGGCTTAGGTCGAACTCCGTACCTTTATTCTTTCGGGTACCTTTTCTGTAAATATCGTTCACATCTACAGACCAGCCCAGGAAAATCCATCGCCAGCCGAAATACAATCCTATCTTGTTGTGCGGGTTGGGAGAAAAACTAAGTTTCTGTGGCTGCGGCAATTCACTGGTGATAGAATAATACTCAAAGTTGCTGAAATGAGTGGCCATTAGCGCATAATTATATCGGTTGGGACTGATATAGAGCGTATCGAAATCACTGAAGTTCATGAATTTTTTGATGGCTCTTTTAAAAGCACTTGGCTTGGTGGTTGTTGTGGAATCTACTTCTGTACTATCGTTGCCTAAAGAGACTTTCTCTTCAGTCTGCGCCTGTAAGGACAGTGAAAATAACAGAAAAAGATATAGAATAACCCGTTTCCCCATGTGGTTCTTTGTTGGTATAGATATTTTTAGTTTCACGAAAGTACTATCTTTCGCTGATTTATACTAACAATCATCTAAAAAATGTTTCGTTTCCTAAACAAAAAACTTCTCTATACTGTTAATTACGGCAAGCAAATAAATATTAAGCCACAAAATTATGAGAATCTATTTACGTTTATTAGTCGTGTCTCTTCTGCTTTTTGCAGGAAATATAGTATATGCGGAAGCACAGCAGGAGAAACGCGTGACGGGGACAGTAACTTCCGAAGGGGAACCGCTGCCCGGTGTTTCCGTACAACTGAAAGGAGCTTCTTCCGGTACGATTACCGATATTGATGGAAATTATTCTATTGAGATTCCTGCGACCGGCACTTTAGTTTTCCGCTTTGTAGGAATGAAAACGGTGGAACAACCGGTCAATAACCGGAGTGTGATTAACGTGACGCTGGACTCCGAAAGTAAGGAACTGGAAGAAGTAATGGTAGTAGCCTATGCTACCGCTAAGAAGTATAGCTTTACCGGAGCTGCTTCGACAATGAAAGCAGGCGAGATTGAGAAGTTGCAGACTTCCAGCGTATCACGTGTATTGGAAGGCACTGTATCCGGTGTACAGGCAAGTGCGGCAAGCGGTCAGCCGGGAACGGATGCGGAAATCCGTATTCGTGGTATCGGCTCTATTAATGCTTCCAGTGCTCCGCTGTATGTGGTGGACGGTGTTCCGTTCGATGGTAGTGTCAATTCTATCAATCCCGATGATATATCTTCAATGACTGTCCTGAAAGATGCCGCATCGGCTGCCTTGTATGGTTCGCGTGGTGCGAATGGAGTGATTATCATTACTACCAAGCAGGGAGATCAAAATACCAAAGCAACGGTAAAAGTGAAAGCGTCTTAGGAGGTTCCAATCGTGCTGTCCGTGATTACGATCGTGTCAGCACGGATCAGTACTTTGAATTGTATTGGGAAGCGCTGCGCAATCAGTATGCCAAAAGCGCGGATTATACTCCGGCAACTGCTGCGGCACAAGCATCCAAAGACCTGGTTACGAAATTGATGGGAGGTGGACCGAATCCATACGGTCCCCAATATGCGCAACCGGTCGGTACAGATGGAAAATTGGTGGCAGGTGCCCGTCCATTATGGAATTCAGACTGGAGTGACGCCATGGAACAACAAGCACTTCGCACAGAGTTGAATCTAAGTGTTTCCGGAGGCGGAAAAGCAAATCAGTATTTCTTTTCAGCCGGATACCTGAATGATAAAGGTATTGCGCTTGAATCCGGTTATCAGCGTTTCAATCTTCGTTCCAATATCACCAGCGAAATGACCTCCTGGTTGAAGGGAGGAGTCAATTTGAGTTTTGCACATTCTATGCAGAACTATCCGGTTTCTTCCGACTCTAAAACCAGTAACGTGATTACCGCAGGGCGTACCATGCCGGGATTTTATCCGATTTATGAAATGAATACCGACGGTAGTTACAAATTGGATGAGAATGGAGACCGCATTTACGACTTCGGCTCTTACCGTCCTTCAGGCTCTATGGCGAACTGGAACTTGCCCGCCACTTTACCTTTAGACAAATCGGAGCGGATGAAAGATGAAGTTTCCGGTCGTACTTTTCTGGAAGCTACGATTATTGAAGGATTGAAATTCAAGACAAGTTTCAATTTCGACTTGATAAACTACAATACGTTGGATTATACGAACCCCCAATTGGGCCCGGCTAAAGAAAACGGCGGCGGCGTCAGCCGAATGAATACCCGTACTTTCTCTTGGACATGGAATAATATTGCTACGTATGACAAGACAATCGGTGAACATCATTTTAATGTTCTTGCCGGTATGGAGGCCTACTCTTATCGGTATGATGAACTGACGGCTTCACGTTCAAAATGGCGCAACCTGATATGCCGGAACTGGTAGTGGGTTCGCAATTGACAGGAGGTTCGGGTTATCGTATTGATTATGCTTTGGTGGGTTATCTGACTCAAGCATTATACGACTATCAAAATAAATATTTCTTCTCGGCATCCTATCGTCGCGACGGTTCTTCACGTTTTGCGCCGGAGACCCGCTGGGGAAATTTCTGGTCGTTGGGTACTTCTTGGCGTATCGACCGGGAAGAGTTTATGGCAAGTACTTCCGACTGGTTGTCTGCCTTGACTCTGAAAATGAGCTATGGTGCGCAGGGAAATGACAACCTAGGTACTTATTATGCAAGCAAAGGGCTTTATTCAATTGTTTCCAACTTGGGAGAAAATGCGTTGGTGTCCGACCGCATGGCTACTCCAAATCTGAAATGGGAAACGAACCTGAACTTTAATGTCGGCATTGATTTTTCTCTGTTTAACAACCGTTTCTCCGGTTCGTTCGACTTCTTTACCCGTCGTTCGAAAGATTTGCTTTATTCGCGTCCGATAGCTCCTTCTTTGGGATATGGCTCTATTGACGAAAACGTGGGAGCGTTAAAAAATACGGGTATTGAAATGGTTCTTAACGGAACGATTATTAATCAGAACGGTTGGGTATGGAAACTGGGAATGAACCTGACGCATTATAAGAATAAGGTGACGGACCTTCCTTTGAAGGATATGCCGAGAAGTGGCGTGAACAAGTTGCAGGTAGGCCGTTCGGTCTACGATTTCTACATGATAGAGTGGGCAGGAGTAGATCCGGAAAATGGAGATCCGCTGTGGTATATGGATGAGAAAGATGCAAATAAAAATCCGACCGGAAGACGTGTCACAACAAACGATTATAGTTCGGCTGACTATTATTATGTCAATAAGTCGTCTCTTCCGAAGGTGTATGGCGGATTCAATACGTCTCTTTCCTGGAAAGGATTCGATCTTTCGGCCATCTTTGCCTATAGTATCGGTGGATATATCTACAATCGTGATATTACGATGATTCTGCACAATGGTAGCTTGGAAGGACGCGACTGGTCGACGGAGATTCTAAAAAGATGGACGCCCGACAATCGCTATACAGATGTTCCTGCCTTGAGTACTACTTCTAATAACTGGAACTCGGCTTCTACTCGCTTCTTGCAGAATAATTCGTATATGCGATTGAAAAACCTGACACTTTCCTATAACTTGCCCAAACAGTGGATCAGTAAGTTGTCATTGAGCAGTGTGCAGGTGTATGTGCAAGGAGATAATCTGTTTACCATTCATCGGAATCAAGGACTGGACCCTGAACAGGGAATTACCGGTATTACTTATTACCGTTATCCGGCTATGCGAACCATTTCCGGAGGTATCAATGTTTCTTTCTAAATTCAGACTAAATTATGAGAAAAATAAAAATACAATCCATTCTTGTAGCTGTTGCCGGTCTTTTCCTGGCAACGAGCTGTAGCAGTAGCTTTTTGGATACAGATCCCACAGATGCGGTAAGTTCGGATAAGGTATCTGTACCCGAAAATGCGGAAGCACTTGTAAATGGTGCCTGGTATAATCTGTTCGATTATTCAAGTACCTATGCCAATATTGGTTATCGGGCACTTCAGTGTCTGGATGATATGATGGCAAGTGATGTTGTTTCCCGTCCGAAATATGGTTTTAATTCTTCGTATCAGTTTAATGATATAGCACTTTCTTCGAACAGTAGAACAGAGTTTGCCTGGTATCTGATATATAAAACGATAGATAATTGTAATACTGCCATTTCTATCAAGGGGGATTCGGAAGAACTCCGACAGGTACAGGGACAAGCATTGGCATTGCGTGCTTTCTGCTATTTGCATCTGGTACAGCATTATCAATTTACCTATTTGAAGGATAAGGATGCACCTTGTGTTCCTATTTATACCGAACCTAGCAATAGCTCCACTGTACCGAAAGGAAAATCGACAGTGGCACAGGTTTACCAGCGTATTTTTGACGATTTGAACTTGGCGCAGGATTATTTGAAAAACTATGTCCGCAGTGGTGATAACCAGAAGTTCAAGCCGAATGTAGCAGTCGTCAACGGCCTTCTGGCTCGTGCCTACTTGCTGACCGGACAGTGGAAAGAAGCTGCAAAAGTTGCTGAAGTCGCTCGTGCAGGCTATACATTGATGACAACTACAGCCGAGTACGAAGGTTTTAATAATATTTCCAATAAAGAATGGATATGGGGATTTCCTCAAATTCCTTCCCAATCGGATGCCAGCTATAATTTCTATTATTTGGATGCAACATACGTAGGAGCATATAGCAGCTTTATGGCTGATCCTCATTTAAAAGATACCTTTACCGAAGGTGATATTCGTTTGCCTTTGTTTCAGTGGATGCGTGAAGGATATTTGGGATATAAGAAATTCCATATGCGTGCAGATGATACGGCTGACTTGGTCTTGATGCGTGCTGCTGAAATGTATTTGATAGAAGCTGAAGCAAAAGTACGCGATGGCGTAGCGTTGGCGCAGGCTGTTGCACCCTTGAACACGTTGCGTAATGCCCGTGGAGTAGGGGATTATGAGGTAACGGGAAAATCACAGGAAGATGTAATCAATGAGATTCTGATGGAACGTCGCCGTGAACTTTGGGGAGAAGGATTTGGTATTACCGATATACTTCGTACACAAAAAGCTGTGGAGCGTGCAGCTTGTCGGAAGATGCAAAAAATAGAAGTCGACTGCTGGCAGGAGGGTGGTAGCTTTGCCAAACGTAATCCTCTGGGACATTGGTTCCTTAACTTCCCGAACGGTAAAGCCGTTTACAGTAAATAGCACCTATTATTTGTATGCTATTCCGCAGAAAGAAATTAATGCTAATCCTAACATATAAATAGCTCTCTTAATTTTTTGACTTTGACCTTAACTTGTAGACCGGTATACGTCGTGACGACGCATACCGTTTTCTTTGGAAAAGAGGGAGCGCAAAATTGAGGATATTTTATTTTTAATCTTATTCTATTTTTTTCTTCTTCAAATTAGGTAGAAAGAACGTGACTAATCCCAGCAACGGCATATAAGCACAGATATTGTAAACATACTCAATGCTCGTCTTATCCGCTAAGTTGCCAAGCACAGCCGATGCAACGCCAGCCACTCCGAAAGCAAATCCAAAGAATAACCCTGATATTAATCCGAGCTTGGTAGGAAGCAACTCTTGTGCATAAAGTAATATGGCGGGAAAAGCGGAAGAAAGCATCAATCCCACACAGAAGCTAAGGATAATAGTCCACATCAGATTAGCGTGTGGCATTAATAAACTGAACGGGGCAGCTCCAAAATAGAGGCCCAAATCACATACTTCTACCGATACGGTCACCCACAGGTCCGCCGATTAATGTTCCGATAGCAGTAGCTACCAGAAAGATAAATAAATATAGCTGCGAATCCTGTACACTTACATTGAATTTGTGAATCAGATAGAAAGTATAATAACTCGTGAGACTTGCCATATAGATATATTTGGAGAAAATCAGAATCAGCAATATCGCGATTGAAAGGGCTGTCTTATCCATAGGCAAAGGAAGATGAACAGGTTTTCTAACACTGACAGTCTGTGCTTTCATCCGGTTTAGATATGATTTATACCATTTGCAAATTGGGTACATCACTCCGATAGCAGCTAAAGCCACAAATGCAAATACGATGAGATGTTGTCTGCCATAAGGAGCCACCAATAGAGCAACCAGTAAAGGACCTAATGAACCTCCGAAGTTGCCACCTACCTGAAAGAGTGATTGTGCCAGTCCACGTTTTCCGCCGGAGGCAAGGAACGTGATACGGGAGGCTTCCGGATGCAGTACGGAAGAGCCAATTCCGATTAAGAATACGGAGAATAATATCCAATAAAGATTATCAGAAAAAGCTAAGTTTATCAAACCTATCAGTGTGAAGCTCATTCCGATAGGCAATGACCACGCGACGGGATGCTTATCAAAGATAATTCCCGTAATCGGCTGAAAAACCGAAGCTGAAAGTTGATAAACCAATGTTATCAGTCCGATTTGAGCGAAACTAAGTCCTAAGTCATCTTTGAATAGAGGATAAGAGGCCGATAAAACCGATTGTAAAAGGTCATTGAGGCAATGTGAGAGACTCAATGCGATTAAAATGGAGAATGTAATTTTTCCTACGGGTTGTTCCTGATTCTGTACCATAATACCTGTTCTTTAGAGATGTTCCTGAAAAATTGGCTGCAAAGGTACGCAAACTTCCCGTTTCTCAATATATTTGCTACGATTAATTCAATATGATAGGAATAAAGCTCTAAGACTAAGGATTGTAAATTGTCGTTAATTCATTTTTGAGTGACTGAACTATTCTTCATACCTACTGTTGTTAAATAAAAAAGGAGGATGATATGAGCTTTATTTGGTATATTATTATTGGTATTGTGGCCGGATTCCTCGCAGGCAAAATTATGCGCGGCGGAGGTTTTGGTCTTGTAATAAATTTATTACTTGGTATTCTAGGAGGTGTATTAGGCGGTTGGGTATTTGCCCTTTTCGGACTTGCAGCCTCGGGATTGATAGGAAGTTTGATAACTTCTACAGTGGGGGCTATTCTTGTATTATGGATTGCTTCTTTATTCTCAAAATCCAAATAGGTATTTTATATAATTTATTTTTAATCTAAAAACTGAACTTAATTATGGAATGTAGACATGGAAATTTCTGGATTGGACTTGGAATGGTTCTATCCTTGGTGCTGTAGCTTATCGTCTTTCACGTACAGCAAAAGCTAAACAACTGGAAAGTGAAATTTATGATGCTATCCATCGCATAGGTCGTGATGCTGAAATAGCTGCTGCTTGTGCTGAGAAGAAAGCAGTGGATCTTGGACTTAAAGCGGTAGAAGCCGGTGCGGAAATTGCTGATAAAGTAGCAGCATGAAGCCGATAAAGTCGCTGGAAAAGCAAAAGATAAGTGGGGGAAATAAGAACCCAGAACGGGTAATCGATTTAAATAGAATCGGTTACCTGTTTTATTTTATATACGTTTAATCTTTTATTTCTAGCCTTATCAGTCACTGAATATTTGAATGTGTTCGTGAACACATTTGGTGTTTCTTCTCTATTCTTTCTGTCTTTTTTTCAGAATCAAAAAAGCTATTTTCTTTTCTGTATTTCATCTGATAAATGCTTTTTTCTCTATACTGTCTTTACTTTTTCTTATGTTTAATAACATGTATATGTTTGTTGTCGTTGAGGTTAAGTGTTTGATAATTAGTTTTATAGTTCTGTTTTATGTTCATGTGTGTGCGCACACACTATTGCTTAATTCAATAATTCATTTTACTTTTGTCGACGAAAAACAAGATACTTATTAAGAATGGACAAGAGTTTCTCAAATATTCGGATTGTAGACATTCGCTAAGATGGCGGGTGTCTCTGTCGGCACGGTAGATCGTGTAATCCATAATCGTGGTAGGGTATCTGAAGAAAATAGGAAAAAGTACAGGCGATTCTGGAGATGGTACATTACCAGCCCAATCTCATGGCACGTTCATTGGCGTCTCCAAGAAGCAGTATCACTTCTATTGCGATTACTCCGTCTTTTGCTCAGGGAGAGTATTGGGAAGCCATTTCGGAAGGCATTGATAAGGCTGCATCCGAAATGGGGTCTTATAATATAACTATCACGAAACTCTTTTTTGACCAGTATGACAACAAAACTTTTGATGATATAGTTCGCAATCTGTTGGACAAGAAGGTGGACGGTGTATTAATTGCGACTTTGTTTACGGATTCTGTTATCCGGCTTTCGCGGGAACTCGACCGATTGAAATTCCCTATATTTATGTTGATTCCAATATTGAGGGACAACATCAACTAGCCTATTTCGGTACAGAATCTTATGATGCCGGAGTTATTGCCGCCAGGTTGCTGACAGATAGAATCTCTCCCGCTTCCGATATATCTCATGGCACGGATTATCCATAGCGGAAAGAATGACTCTAATCAGGGAAGAACCGGCGAGAGGGATTCTGCCGTTACCTCACGGAAATGAGTTCAACGGAATCTGCATGAAGTGGAGTTGAAAATAAATGATTCAGTGTATAACTTCATGAAACTGGATGAAATCTTTGAAGCAAATCCGAATATCGATGGAGCTGTTATCTTCAATTCTACCTGCTATATTTTAGGGAATTACCTGAAAGCGAGAGCCATGCAATCTGTAAAACTGGTAGGGTATGACCTTATCGAGAGAAATACACAGTTGCTTTCGGAAGGAGTCATAACCGCATTGATTGCGCAGCGTCCGGAGCGGCAGGGATATGAAGGTATTAAATCCTTGTGTAATCATCTGTTGTTCAGCAACATTCAGTGAAAAGGTTAATCTGATGCCTATCGATATTCTTCTCAAAGAGAATCTGAAATATTATCTGAACAATAAGCTATAAACATATAAATTTGTTAGAACCATGAATGAATTATTTAACGTAAAAGGCAAAGTAGTTGTAATTACCGGTGGAGCTGGTATCTTAGGTAAGGGTATCGCTGCGTATCTCGCAAAGGAAGGTGCAAAAGTAGTTGTGCTCGACAGAAGTGGAGAAGCAGGAAAAGCATTGGTAGACAGTATCAAAGCGAAGGAAATGAAGCCATGTTCCTTTACACTGATGTGATGGATAAAGAAGTGTTGGAAGGCAACAAAGTGGAAATTATGAAGGCTTATGGCCGCATTGATGTACTGTTGAACGCTGCCGGTGGTAACATGGCAGGTGCAACTATTGCTCCGGATAAGACTTTCTTCGACTTACAGATTGACGCATTCAAAGAAAGTAGTGGACCTGAACCTTTTCGGTACAGTGTTACCTACGATGGTATTTGCTGAGATTATGGTAGAACAGAAGAAAGGCTCTATTGTAAACTTCTGCTCTGAATCAGCTCTTCGTCCATTGACCCGTGTAGTAGGATATGGTGCGGCAAAAGCTGCTATTGCCAACTTTACTAAATATATGGCTGGTGAACTGGCTCTGAAATTCGGTAACGGCTGCGTGTAAATGCCATCGCTCCGGGCTTTTTCCTGACCGATCAGAATCGTGCGTTATTAACTAATCCTGATGGTTCTGACCGATCGTTCAAAGACCATCCTCGCTCATACTCCGTTCAACCGTTTCGGCGAACCGGAAGACCTTTATGGAACAATCCATTATCTGATTAGCGATGCTTCTAACTTCGTAACAGGTACAGTAGCTGTTATCGATGGTGGATTCGATGCATTCTCTATCTAATTTATTTCAATCATAATCAGTAATCTATAAATAACAGCTATATATGTATTTATGTGAACAAACTTGGCGCTGGTATGGTCCTAATGACCCGGTTAGCTTGTGGGATATTAAGCAAGCAGGCGCTACTGGTATAGTAAATGCTCTTCATCACATTCCAAATGGTGAAGTGTGGACAGTAGAAGAGATCATGAAGCGTAAGCAAATGATTGAAGAAGTGGGTCTGACATGGTCTGTGGTAGAAAGTGTACCTGTACACGAGCATATCAAGACACAGACGGGCGACTTTATGAAATACATCGAAAACTATAAGGAAAGTATCCGTAATCTGGCGAAGTGTGGCGTGATGGTAGTTACTTACAACTTCATGCCTGTATTGGACTGGACCCGCACAGATCTTGCCTATACACTGCCCGACGGCTCTAAAGCACTCCGCTTTGAAAAAGCAGCTTTTGTAGCTTTCGATCTTTTCATCTTGAAACGTCCGAACGCAGAAAAAGACTATACTCCTGAAGAAATAGCTAAAGCGAAAGCTCGCTTTGAGCAGATGAGCGAAGACGACAAGAATCTCTTGGTTCGTAACATGATTGCCGGACTTCCGGGCTCTGAAGAAAGTTTCACAGTAGAACAATTTCAGCAAGCGCTAGACCGTTACAATGACATTGACGCAGAGAAGCTTCGTTCCAACCTGATTTTCTTCCTGAAAGAAATTGCTCCCGTTGCCGATGAAGTAGGAGTGAAGCTGGTGATTCACCCGGATGACCCTCCTTATACAATCTTAGGTCTGCCGCGTATCCTGAGTACAGAAGAGGACTTCAAGAAACTGATTGAAGCCGTACCTAACGAATCCAATGGCCTCTGCCTGTGTACAGGCTCTTTCGGTGTACGTGCTGATAATGATCTTGCCGGTATGATGGAGCGTTTCGGTGATCGTGTGAACTTCGTACACTTGCGCAGTACACAGCGTGACGAGGAAGGCAACTTCTACGAAGCTAATCACTTGGAAGGAAACGTAGACATGTACAATGTAATGAAGAGCTCTTATTCTTCTGCAACAACGTCGCAAATGCTCTATCGCTATGCGTCCCGACCACGGGCATCAGATGATTGATGATTTGAAGAAGAAGACAAATCCGGGATATTCTTGCTTAGGCCGCCTTCGCGGATTGGCAGAACTTCGCGGTTTGGAAATGGGCATCGCTAAGTCTATCCTTTAATTTGAGTACATAATTAGCATTTTATTATAGAAGCACTACGGCTATTTTGATTATAATAAATTTGGTCTTTTTCACTGTTACGGAATATTCGAATAAGTCTCCGACGTGCGTATCTTTATTTGCTTTTTTCGCTGGCTTCGCTTTTTTCGGTTCAGGAATAATTAGTAATGCAATTTGGGCGCAGGCTTCTGCGTCAGCAATGTTATCAGATGTGCTTGACTTTAACGTTTATTGGCTGTTGTGGCTTAGAAGAGTGAGCTGCTTTTCGATTTACTACTTCTAGTTGATTGTGGTATAAAGGAATTAATGGTAAATTCACCACATCTAAAGTTATATTTATCTTGTAATTCTTCTAGTGAATGGATTTCTGCTAGTTCCAAGCATTTAATAAATACATTTGCACAACCGATAGAATCTCCTTCTGCTCTGTGGTGAGTGCCGAATGGTATTGTTAAAGCTTCGCATATATTGGGTAGAGAATAACTACTACAGCCCTTTACTATATATTTAGCGGTTCTATAGGAACAGAAGTGTTTAAATGTTGGGAATGGCATATTATTGGCAAGAAACGTGTCTTTTAGGACATACATATCGAAACTGCTATTATGAGCGACAACTACATTATTGGTTAAATAAGTCTCAACTTCCTTCCATACTATAGGGAATGGGGGAGCATATTCAGTCATTTCTGGAGTGATATGGTGGATACAGATATTAAAGTAATCATACCTATTATCTTCTGGTTTAACAAGCCATGATTTACTCTCAATTATTTTAGAGTTCTTTACAATAGCAATACCAATTTCACAGATAGAGTTTCTATGAGAAGTAGCTGTTTCCAAATCAATAGCAACGAAATCTAAGTTCTCCATATATGCCTTATATTATGTGAGATACAAATATAGCAAGATTATGTTTGATTCTGATTATGTATGCTATACTTCTTTATAATTGGGAAACTCTAATAGAGAGCGAAGAAGTTCATTCTTATCCTTGTACTCACTATGCTTTCCAGATTCTTTTTAATATTAGATTCTACAAGTTCATTACATATATCCTTCTGCATTTCCTTTAGCATAGCTAAGCTGATTAAAGTTCTCATCTCAAATATATTAACATCCTCTAGTGGACTGCCTAGTGTTATGAATTTATCAAAAACGAATATGTAGTTATCGGGATATTTGTCATACCGTATCATTGCTCCTACACTGAAACGCGCTTCATTCTCGAAGAATTTCATTATAACATCTAGTTTATTGCCATGTTTACGTTTAAGAATCCTATCTCTATATCTATCAAAGAAATGTGGTATATATGCACCGTTCTTACCTATTTTAATAATGGTGCTAGGACAGGTCACTACATATATGCCTTCCGGTTGGCGGTAACATCTTGCAATTAATGGTATAAACTTATGCTTCCAGTATGCATTAAAGCTATATCTGATAATATATATATGACCTGTGTTGGTAGTAATTTTTATAGGTTTAAAAGTGAAATGGTCTATTCCTTTGGTCTGTATATACTTTAGGTATCTATCCTTCATTCCGAAGAAGTCTACTTCCCTTTCTCGGAGATATTCTTCATAATCTATCTTATATTCATCAAGGACTTTTGTGTACAGCATAACCTATTACTATTAACTAGAAAGGGTATCCAAATGGATACCCTAAAGTGTTTACTTAGTAGTATTAATTAGTAGAAGAATCTAAAATAGCTTGTAGTATGTCTGTTGGAATATCTTTAAGAAGCTTCTTCTGGTTCTCTAATTTGAGTTCCTTGCAGTTCTTAATCCATTCCTCGTACTTCTCGATTTGCCTGTCACACCAACAAACCATATCAGCCGGTGTTGCAGTATTACCAAAACCAAGAGCCATACAAATCAAATAATTCTTCACGACTTAACACTACACAAGTTGCTTCATTCTGATTCTCCATAATGATAAATTAATTAGGGTAAATAAATTAACCTTTAAATCTACTCAAAGGCTTGCCGTTCCTTACGGTATTAGTCCATAAGTTGTTTACAAGTAAACGAACATAAAGCGCAATTAAGCCATTATGGTATCTCTAAATGAAACGCCACAAATGTACAAATATATTTTAAATAAGCAATCAAGTCTAATATAATTTATGCTATAAATTAATGTGTTATTGTAGATATATATCATAATGGTCGTGAATGATAGTATGGAATTAGGTATATATTCATAGTAGTTATAATACTTTATAATACCACAGTATCTTATAGTAATACAGCATACTAATAGACTGTAGTAATCTATATACATTCTATCAATGTCTTTATAACTAGAATTTGCCTGTTGTCATACTGTAAATATCCAATAAGGTGAACGCAAGTGGGACAGAACTGTTGAGAGTTTGACTTATTACACTCCGAACGGTTCTGTCTCATTTTTCGGAGATTCATGGCTGCAAGCACTCTCACGTGTGTTTATCCATGCGGACGAGAGCGGAGAGGTGAATACGCAACGCTAACATTCCCTACGGCTTGTCAATCTTGAAATGACCGCTCCGTTTATCTTCCAGACTTGCCACTATAAATCTAATTCGTTTCAAATGAGTGGGCTGACCTATCCGGCACTTGGAATTTGAGACTGTGACATATCAGAGACACAATAATTTACATCGGGCTTTGAACTGCCGACTGATACGCCCAGAAGTGAAAAATAATTCAAGGCAAGACGTGCACTGTTCACCTGCACACCGTAAATCAGAGCAAGATTCGTTTTCAAGTTCCGAATCAGTTTCCAAGCTAGCAGAAAAGAGCATATCTTCACTTCATAAGGCTCTCAACATAAAGTTTTAAGAAAGTTTACGAAGCGTTTTGGCACCTCACCGAAGTGCAGTATCTTTGCACTACCAACATGAGATAAGGGTGGTATCACTGAAACTACTAAATTACCCACTTGAAACATATCTGAATATACCTACCGATTCAATCCACCTTATCTTGCCAGATTACCTATTTAATAATTATTCATGGTACTAAGAATGAGTGAGGAAACAGAACTTACATTCAAACAGTTACGTGAGCTTGCATTAGCCCACCATATAGCAGATAATAGAACGATGATTGGAATATGGGCTAAGCTCAATGGATATTCCAAGAGACGCAAGCAGAGAGATAACAAGGTTTACACCGTTTACATCAAGATGAACAATGATACATGAATAGTTTCTAATGAAGGGAGGACAGTATTACTGGTTCTCCCTTTTACCGTTAATAAGTGAGCATACTAGACAGGGTATGTATTTGCAACTAATCATCTAATTAGTATCACTATCTACTAATGTGCTTACTAATACAGCAAAGTTATGTGCAGAAGTATTGATATTACCAGATTATAAAGGTGTGCTTATTCCCCCTTTAGCGGTGTGCTTAATCCCCTTTTGGAGCGTGCTTATTCACCCCCTGTCTACACTCCTAGATACTACACTCCATACAGCCATACTGTAAAGTTCTGACGAACTTTCAGTAGGTGGGATAAGTAGGATATATAAATCAATAATATATGTGGCATTATAATAATAATTTATATGAGAAACTAAGCGAACTAAGGAAAGTGAACAGACTAAGTTCCACTAAGATGAGATTCTTGTTAAAGACCAATCAGATTATTTTGATTAACCATATTGAGCGTTTGCCTTATGAAAGACACGAAACTTCCATTCAAGGAGTACACAGTAATGAGTAATAATCTGATTCAGAATCTAAACTGTTCAGATGTGTATAGGACTTATACCTTGCTACTGACAGCAGATAAAGATTCTTTGGAAACTAATACTACATTAAAACAGCTTGCAGGGTTTGTAGGGGAAGAACTGGATAATTACAAGAAGAGTAAGAGTACATTATCCTTCAATGACAAATTAAGGGCTACAGGCGAGGTTGTTATACGTGATATAGATTCCAAACAGAAGGACAGACATTGGACTATGTACAGATTCAACCAAGTAGAGCTAGGCAATTATAGAAGAATTGGCAGAGAGTTCTACGATACTTACAATACTTTAGATTTGAAGCTAAGAGGATTCATATTAAAACTATTCAGTGTAACAGAGCCGCATAGCCATGTTATCAAATTATCATCCATAAGGAAATTGGAGAAGTAAATTCACATGGGACATAGCACTATTAGTCGGTATATAGAGCAGTTAAAGGATTTGGATTTATTGGATGAAATTGGTGACTGTCTGATTCTAAAGGTCAAAGGCTTAATAATAGACCAGCCTAAAGATAAGCAAGTAAAGAAACTAATTGCCATGTTCGACCACATGATAGACTTCAACGAAGGCAATAACAAACCATTATCCAGAGAATGTATGATTTATAAGAAGTATAAGGAGAATGGATTTAAAGATGTAAAGAATATGCACTCTTTAATGAAGTCACTAGCAACAGGTACAGTAGGTAAGAAGCGACCTGTTAAGGAAGATATACCTTGTGAGATTATTCTGTAATTTAATGTATATCCCCCCACCCAAGAATATAGGTACTTTAAAATCATACCCCCGCCCTTTAGATTTAGGCAGTGTTTCTATTTAGACTTTATGCAGTGATAGAGTAAAATATTTGATTTGTCAGTGAACAGGCTGACATATATCAGATGTATATCATGCGCTAAGCTTTATTGTTAATAAAGATGCACAAAGATAAGTGAATGAATAGAACTTCATGTTAAGCCCTCATTTTGTCCTCAAATGCAGTATTTACTAATCATATTAACTTAATAATTTATCAGATTATGGAATCAACATTACAGATTATGCCAGTACAGAGAATTAGTAGAAACTTTGGTGAATATGCAGAAGAAGCGGTAATAATTGAAGAGCCAATTATTAAGCAGAAACGACCTTTATTCATTGAAGCTAATACGATTGAAGCCAGTTTGGAACATCTAAGGAATGATTGCATTATCCCTGTATTTGCAAAGATAACGAAGCTACATTATCTCATGTGGCTTTTATCGAAGCGGTACAGGATGCAACCAATACATTCTTTAGCGGTGAACAAATTGAATCGCCAGACATTCGTGTTTCTCATGTTATTAAGGGTCGCACGCCTGATGCAATTCATAAGCCCGCCAATCAGTTATTAGAGAGTGACAAGACTATCTACTACGAGAGGTGCGCTTTTGTTATTGAAGTTCCTACTATCTATGAGACAGTAAACGGTAACAGGCTAACACTTACTATTGGCGGTGTCAGAGCTTACAACCATACCAATCTTTATTCAAAGAAAGGTGCGGAGCGGTTTAAAGTGTTTATTGGCTTTACTTGTAAGGTTTGCACAAATTTGTGTGTATCTACGGACGGTTATCTTAGTTGCTTGGAAGTTACCAATACAAGGGATTTATATCAAGCGGTATTGGAAATGTTCCACAAATACGATGCAGCCAAACACATACATTTGATGCAGTCTTTAGGCAATACCAGTATGACGGAGCATCAGTTTCTGCCAACTACTTAGGAAGAATGAGACTTTATCAGTCATTACCGCAAGGCTATCAGAAAGATATACCTAAAATGTTGCTTACTGATACACAGGTTAACAATGTGGCTAAAGCGTATATCAATGACGAGAACTTTGGCAGCTTGGGGAGTGACTTATCAATGTGGAAATTCTACAATTTACTGACAGGTGCAAATAAGAACAGCTATATAGATTCATTCTTATATATAGGTACTCTTTATTAGCTATAGCCGGTAGTATAATATTCACTTTGATTATTAGTGAATGTTTAGCTAATAATCAGTAAGTTGGATATTCCAGTTTAAAATTAATATTCACTTTTATTAGTTTCACTATAAAACAGAACGTTATGTCACTTAAATATTCAAGTACAACAGCAGATTATCTGCAATGGAGCGAAGCGATGAACTTAATAAGAAAGTTGGCAAGAGACAGTAATTATAAGATGTCACTTCTTATCGCTTTGGGTTGCTTCACAGGTTTAAGAATTTCTGATATTCTTGCTTTGAGGTGGAATCAGATACTAGATGCAGAAGAATTTACCATTATAGAGATTAAAACAGGGAAGCAAAGGACTATTAGGATTAATATGCAGCTACAGCAACATATCAGAGATTGTTATGAGCATATAAATCCAGTTGGCATAAATGCTCCTGTATTGATAAGTCAGAAGGGGACAGTGTACACAGTTCAGAGAATCAATGTCATGCTGAAAGAGATTAAGAAGAAGTACAAGTTGCATATAGGCAATTTCAGTTGCCATTCTCTTAGAAAGACCTTTGGCAGACAGGTCTATAATATGAACAGTGATAATTCAGAGCTTGCACTTGTCAAGCTCATGGAACTATTCAATCATTCCAGTGTGTCAATTACTAAGAGATACTTGGGATTAAGGCAAGAGGAACTACTTAATACCTATGATTGTCTTAGCTTCTGATAATTGAGATTTGAGACAGAATGAATCGGGTTTACTTATTTATGCTCTGAATAGTTCTGTCTCAATTTATGGATATTCAGAGTAGAAATAGCTCTCAACTCTCATTTTAACAGATACATTTAATTGCAGAATAAAATACCTTTCATTATCTTTGTGCCAATCCTAGAAATAGGAGGACATATTAACGAAAGGTGTTTTGCATAGTTCTTGTCTCTAAATTCGCCAAATTTATACAATCACAGGAACGTGCACAACACCGCATTAGTGCTATATGCCTATCTAATGATAGTTCATATATCGTCTGGTGCGGGTTATTGTTGTGTATTTGTGATTGGAGCGTTTGGCGATGCTTGGAGACATATACATTGGCAGTTCCCGCACCTTCTTGTATGTAGAACTGTATCTATCGGGAACTAGATACAACTAATAATAGACTATGAAACAGGCATATTTACAACTAGTCCCTACCTCTCAAACAGTATGTAGACTGTTAAAATCCTTACTAAATCCAGAGATTAGGTATTTTTATCTTAAATTCTTTGGGTAAATAAGTGTAGTAATTATTATATTTGTGACAAGATAAAGTATTATAGCAGTCAATTATATGCTATCAGTTCTCTAGTACTTTAAATACTATGATTAACAACTTCCTTGGGGAGAATTGGGGAGTATAAATCAATATCTATAAGAAGCAGACATACTACTTATTTACCTATTCAGTTCTATTATCAGATAGTAGACTGAATCTACAAAATTATATTCAACCTTTTAATGAGGATTATAAGATTAACTTAAACAAGTATATTTATGAGTAAGATTATTGGAGTATTATTAATAATTGGTTCCATTATTGCGACACTTGTTTATGCAGCTCAACATCAATTCACTCCGTTTATTGGAGTACCATTATTGATAGTGTTCTGCCTTGGCTGGTGTTTGGTAATTAGTTAGATTGTTTATTTATTGACTAACACTGATGTATTATTAATTAAGACATTGGTAATATAAGAATAAATAATTTATTATCATGAAATTAAGAAGAATATTGTTGGTATGTCTACTGGGTATGTTCAGCATTAACATACTTGCTGACAACTATAAGTTTGACTATGCAGTAATTAGTAATGAGAAGGTGACTACCGTTAATGCGCCTAATATTACGGCTACTCTAATCAGTTCTACCAAGGCTACTGTTACTTATCAGAATGAAACCATTGTATTAGTTTCTAAGGATAATTTAAAGTATGAGGGACGTGGTAAGAATGGAGTAATAGTAGTTGCCAATAAAGTTAAAGGAGTGTTGAGTAGAATAACTATAGGAGCGACTGTTAACAATCAGATAGTTATGCTTGTTTATAAACGAATTAATAATTAAATTTATCATGAAAATAGATATTGGACTTGTGTTCAAATACATTTTAGCTATAATTATACCTTTAATTGTTTACTTCGGAATAGGGTGGATTGCTAAAGATATTTACTTCTCTATATGGGAGATAGTAGATAGCACAACTTTAGAAGAAATCTATAATAAAGAAGTTCTTGTATATGCTTGCGTAGCTGTTGGGTATATAATTCTTTGTCACATAATATTAGATTATAATAGTCCTGATGGTGTAATGGTATTTGCAGTAGCGTTACCTGTTGTGGGCTATATATTATGTGTATATGTGCTTCCTATATCAGAAGGGGCTGCGATTTTAAATACTATCTTGTGTATTGTTGGGGAAATAGTTGCTTCTTTCGCCTTTATAAGAGAATAGCAAGTTTATGTGGATTTGGGTCATTATTATAGCAATCATTATTGGAGCTATTTGGGGAGCTTTGACTTCTAAAGACGGAGAGAAGAGTGAAGGTGCATTTGCAGGTGCTGTAACAGGAGGTATGGGATGTGGATATGTACTAATTCAAATATTTATCTTCGGAATCGGTATAATGATATTATTCTGGTTGTTTAGAGCTCTATTTGGGTAAATAATAAACGGAGTTATTATATGGAAGATATGTTCTATGCAATTATAGGGCTAGCCTTTATTATCACTTTGGCAGTTCTAGCACAGAAGAGAAGGAACAAACATTTCACTAAGAAGTGTCCTAAATGTGGTTATCCAACTGTACACCCTAAACCTACAGGGCTTAAATACACAGGTGGGTGTCCTTGTTATGATTATAAATGTCCTCAATGCGGATATAAGTTCTATAACTAACTTATTAACTATTTAATTATGATAGCATCTTGGTTAATTCATGCAGTCTTTTTATTTATTGACATTCTGGCTTGGAGTGAAATATAATAAAGTATTACAGGTGAATGGTAAGAGGAATGGAATTATATTAACTATCTTCACTTTGCTCTTCATCATATTCATTACTGGATTATTTAATTATTATGGACTTTGTAATGACCTATTATAAATAGTAAATATTAGGTTTCAATTAGAAGAAGATGAAGAACTACTATCAAATATTAGGATTGGAAGAAGGTGCAACTTTGGATGAAATTAAAGCTGCATACAGGGAGTATGTAGTGAAGTTTCATCCAGACAAGCATAATGGGGATAACTTCTTTAAAGAGAGATTTCAAGAGGTACAGGAAGCATACGACTATTTACGTACACATTATACAGAATCTGATGAATTTATCTATGATAATGAAGAAGATTTATCAGAGCAGTCATTAGAACTTAGTGATATTGAGATTACATGCTCAAAGAATGAAATCAGCGAAGGAGATACTATAACTCTTTCATGGTATTCAGCTCTCCTTGTCAAGCTAATATGATCATTGACAATGGATATAGTAAGAAACTATATGACAATGTTAGTTATACTGGAGATAAATCGATAATAGTGAAGAGGATAAAAGGGGAATATCTTACTGTCACTCTCCAGTGCTATAACCAGAATAGTGAAGTCTCTAAAACCATTTATGTTGATAAGATAAAGGGTACTTCCATAGATAAGCAATTCCAAGAAGATACTTTAATCCAAAAGGAACTTGATAATAGTATTATTTATCAAATTCTCCAATTATTATCATTTATTGGGCTATTGGGATTTCCTATAACTATCATTTACTTCTCATTAGCAGGTGATGAATCCCGATATACCTCGTTGGAACATATTGCTATAATATGTGTAGGTATTTGTGTGGGATTCTTTATATGGATAGTTACATTAGGACCTCTGCCCTCTTATTTTAAAGAACGTATAATTAAGAAGATGAGAGATATGGGTAAGTTTGATAAGAAATAACCAATATAAGTAAAACGCATAATATAATGAAGGGTAGATTATTAATTTCAACGATAATGATAGGATTAGTCTCCTGTCAATCCAAGCAGCAAGCTACAGCACCTATTTCCACCATAGACAGTACATTACAAACTAATGCTACTACCATATTGGGAAGCAAGTTATCAGAGATAAACGCCCAATCTGGGCAGGTTATAGTTATGGAAGTTCAGACAGGTCAAATTAAGGCTTTAGTTGGACTTACTAGGAAAGATAGTACGAACTACCAACCATGCGAGAACTTCTCTGTATGGCAGTCTACTGGTCTGATGCACCCAATATCACTATTGGCAGCTTTAGAAACTGGTAAGGTGAAGTTGAGTGATAAAGTTGATACTGGAAATGGTATCTACCAAGTTCATGGCAGAGAGCTTAAAGACCATAATTGGCATAGAGGTGGATATGGTGAGCTTACAGTACAAGAAGGATTGGCAGCTAGTTCCAATATTGCCATTTATAAGACTATGGAGAAAGCATTTGCTAATAATCCCCAATCGTATTTTGATTTATTAGCTAATATGAGCTATGGTAAACCGGATAGTATCATAGGAATAGCTAATCTAAAGCCTGCATACTTTGTAACTCCTAAAGATAACAATTGGACTAAGACAGCCTTTGTATGGTCTATTATCGGTTACAATCAACATATATCGCCAATTCAAATACTAACCTTCTATAATGCTATCGCCAATAATGGGAAGATGATACAGCCTCAACTATTTAAGGATAGTATAGTAGTTATTAATCCCCAAATAGCAAGTAGGGCTAGTATTGATAGTTTGAAGAAAACTCTAGTATTTAATATTACTGACGGATTAGGACAACCCGCCAAGTCTGATAAGGTAGTAGTTGCAGGTATACAGGGAACTAGTTTATTATCTACTAATGAGGATAGTACTAAGGATATGTATGCGGTAGAGTTCTGTGGTTACTTCCCTACTGATAATCCCAAGTATAGTATTATTGTATCTATTAATAAGGCTGGATTACCTGCAAGTGGTGAACTAATGGCAGGTGATGTATTTAAGAAGATAGTTGGATTACTATTTCCTTATTGAATTATACTCATAGCTATTAATATAATATTCAGCCTTTCTTAGTCATATATCTATATATAATACCCCTATGCCGGGAAGGTTGAATATTTATAAATGGTAAACGAGACATGCGTAAGAAGTTCATCAAATCAAGTAGACCTACATATAAGAAACGTATTAGGAAGTCACAACAAGGAATGAGATTTGTTAGTTATAATCCAGTAAGTAATCCTACAATAGATTACAAGGACATTACTAATCCAATTAATCCATTTAGTGAGTATAACTTTAATACAACTTACGATAAACCAGAAGCTTTAGTAGTTCCTGTTAAGGACGAAGCTCCAGTTGAAGAAGTAATTAATAAACCAGAATCTCCAATAGTTACTCCAGCAGTCAGCAAGCCAGTAGTTAGTAAACCTGTTACTGTCAACTCAACTTGGAAGAGTCCATACACTAACAGAAGACAATGGACTACAGAACTTATTAATGCCTATAAGAAGGCAGGTATTACTAATGATAATGCAATTAGAATGTTATTAGCACAAGACGCACTAGAATCTAGTTGGGGCAAGTCTGCACAAGGTAAGTACAACTTTGGTAATCTGACTACTGGTAGTTCATGGAAAGGTGATTATGTAACTGGTAATGATAAGAATGCTAAAGGTGAAGCTATTAAGCAGAAGTTTAGGTCTTATAATTCTATGGATGAGTATGCAGCAAACAAGATACAATTCTTAAAGAGACTATATGACTTTGATGAGAATGATGATATTAATAAGTTTGTAGCTAAGCTTACTGGTTCTAATAAAGATAAGAGAAGATATGCAGAAGCTACTAATTATGCTAAAGTACTTACTGGAGTATATAATGGTATTCCTAAAGGCGAGAATGGTATGATTATCAAGTATCAGAATCCAGCTCAACCTATTAAATATATGGGAGGTTACGATAAGAGAGGTAACATAGTATTGCCAGTTACTAATGAGAATGGTATGAATAATGTAACTTTACCAGAAGTAACAGTTACTCCTAGGAATATTAATCTAGCAGGAGCTGTAGATAGAGGAAGGAGAGAAGCCGCACCCTATGTTAGTACATTATTAACAGGTGCAATATTTGGACCATTATCAGTAGCAGGTGGATATGCAGGTAATGAAGCAGTTAATAAGATAACTAATGTAGCTAGTAATGGCAAGTATGATGATTGGTCTGATATGCTCTCTAGAACTACAGGAATGAATCCGGTAGTTGCAGATTTCTTTAACATAGGTAATTTGGCAGGTGGATTTGGAATGCGTAACTTTGGACCTAAGTTAAAGCCAGTAAAAGATATGGCTGTTGGTGGTAACAAATGGGCTAGAGCTAGGGTAATTAGTAAGACTATAGACAAAGGAACTCCTTCAGTTGAACCACTACCTAACAACGTAGGTTGGGGACCTAGACAGTCTATACATGTAGTACATGATAAGAATAGTGCTAGATTCCCCAAATTATACTTCCCAGAGAGATGGGATGCAGTTAACGAAGGTGCTCCCGAAGCTGGTATATGGTATCAAGGCAAATTAGGTAATCCTAGAACAGCGGCTAATCACTCCGTTCCAGGTAAGGCAGAGAAGGCAGCTGCGGCTAGAGACAGATTTGCCAAGAGACCTTACAGAGTAGAAGGTGACTTAGAATTAGAGAGACCAATAGTTACTGTAGGTGATGTGCCTAATAGAGCAGCATTAGAGCGGGCAGCAGATAAGATGAGTGCTGACGGGGTTGTCTTTAATAATGTATATGATAATGGGTATTCTAATAATCAAGTAATCTTTAGTCTTAGAGATGACTTAAAGAATGGCAGAGTGTTTAAGAAAAGGAGCTAAGCCATTAGAGAAGAGCCAGTTCATTGATACAGGAACTTCTATGAATGGTGATTTAGACATTAATAAGAACATACAGAATTTCGTGGAATATCTACTAAATCCTGAAACGCAACAGAGAATCGCTAGTATAGATGCAGAATTAGGGACTAAGTATGCGAAGCAGCTAAGAGATTTGTTAGAAGATACAATAACGGGGAATTATTAGTATATCCTAGAAACAAAGGGAGATATAGGCATATACGACGATATAATAAACAAATCAAGGACTGTATCAGATGACGGCGTACTAGTTACTAAAGACTTCGATAGAATTGCTTTCGAGATACTTAGAAATGACCCTTCACACGTACCTGGGCACGAGGCTAAGCATGGGATAGAATTGCTCCAAGCAGCACTGTTAAAAGATATGACTCCAGCTGAATATTACCAATATGCTAAGACTGGAGGACCTAGGCTACAAGCTCTAATGAAGGACAATATAGTATCAGAAGATGAGTTTGTTAAACGGATAATGAAAGAACATCCAGAGTATAACGAAGTAAGTGTTAGAAATAAATATAAATATCTAACCATTCCTTCAGAGTTTAACTCCCAACTACATCCCTTAATAGAGTTTGAACAAAGGGCAGGTAAGTCTGGAGTTCCTAACTTTAAGAATGTTGATGAGATTGATAGACTTATCAATAATAATCTTACGTAGGGACTGGTGAGAATAATGGACTTAGAAATCTTAGAATTATGTTCAATTACATAATTAAAGATAAGAATGAATTTATGAGAAGATTTAATAAATATGGATTTGGTACAGCAGTTGGAGTTCCTACTGCGGCTACAATTAATAACAATGATAATGGGAAGTGAGGATAAAATAATACCCGAGTGGTGCAATATTAAATGTGAGAAGATAGTTGAAGAAATAGCACCTGGATTCAAATGTGTTAAGGATGCCATAACAGGTGAAGTATTAGCTTTTATACATGAGGAGTTAGATGATGATATGCTAGACGAACAGGTAGATGAATAACTATAAATCTAATAAATGAGCTAGGTAAACTAGGATATAAGAATGGAGGTAAATTATGAATATGAAGAGAGTAAAATGGAGCTATCTTAATATTAAGAAGCAGAAGTTAGAGTATAAGGAGGAGTTGAAACATATTAATGACCCTACAGAAGTAGTTCCTGACCCTAAACGTGAGTTACCCAAACAACTAAAGGAGATGTTAGATAAACTATTATTTAACGATTGATTAACATTCTTGTATTAGTTTAATCAGTTGATAATCAGTAAATTTGCATATAGATATATAACTGATAATAATTAAATGAATTAATATGGGCAGACAATTAAACATTAAGAGAGCAGAAGAAACGATAGCATTGCTATTATTAAAACTACTCTCTGATAATATAATTAATCAAGAAGACATAGATAAGGTTATTGATTATATTTATGAGGAAGAAACTATTTCTTAGGTAAAGGACATAGCTTGCTCCATTAATAGGAGGAACATTATATGATAATAAATGATGAAGTAACTTCTGAATTATCAGAACTAATTTATGAGGATTATGGTAAATTCCAAGTCCTTAATGAGACTGGTATTATACGTACTGATGAAGAAATAAAAGGAATTGTATAATTGTAAAGGAGAATGGGAAGTTGTAGATGCTAATAATGGAGAACCATTAGTTGCGTTGGAACGTATTACAGAAGATTGGGGCGATATGACAGACGAGCAGGCAGATGAATAACTATAAATCTAATAAATGAATTAATATAACAATAAACATGAGTAAAATAGTAACACAAGACAAATTAAATGAATTAACGGGTCTAAGTATAGACCTTGGCAAGGGGGATTGCCCAACCTATAAAGAGATAATAGATAATTGGGGTGCGGTCTTTGCTATCTCCATAATTAACACCTCCTCTCTATGATTTAATTTAATCTCAGAAGTCGAGGTACAATTATGGTGATGCAAATATATACAGATAATTATTAATATAGCAAGTAGATAACTAATCTTAACATGGTGTATTAGTTTACTTGTATAATTATGAGTAACTTTATTTCAGATATAACACGTATTATTAATTAGTTTTACTAATCTATGAATAATCAATCAGAGAATAAAGCACCTGACTTCTTTACTCCCAATGCTCCAATTAAATACGCAACGGCAGGAGGAAGAGGGGTAATGATAGGCTGCGGAATTGTGACAGCCTTATATGTCATAGGCGTAATTATAGGGCTATGCTTGGGCTATGGTTGGAGTAGCCTTCTTCTGCCTTTCCTTCCATTTATCGTGATTGGATTTATTGGTTACATTTGGGAGATGTTTAAGAAGTTCTATAATCTAGGATATGATGAGAAACGTAGGATATAAAGTCTCTGTATGCCTATATATCCTACCTTCCGTTAGTAAATCCCTATGTACTTGACCCTACTAGTTCTACTAGTATGGAGTAGTAGTGTTATTATCTAGTAATAACTGTAATTTATGAGAAGTTAATACATGAAGTAGGGGGTATAAATATAAAGCTAGTTATCTATGATAGCTAGCTTTAATTGTTATTATAGAATTTGGCTTTGTATATCCCATTGTTGAGGGTTAAAATTAGCTTCTAGTTCTTTGAAGCTATATTCAATATTCTCTATGTCGGATAAGCTAAATTCCTTTATAGAGGTCTGTTTCTTGGTAATAGTGACACGTATCTTTCTGGTTTCAGCATTGAAGCTAAAACTACTTGGGAGAGGGGATATGTAACCTGTTGTAGTCTTGTTGATAGCTATAATGTTCTCTAAGCCATTCTTATAGGATATGACAATGAATCCTCTGAAATAATCAATGGAATAGTAAACTACTTTAGATAAGACCTTTTGATATACACTAGCCTTCTCTTGGTCTGTAAGATTGATTAATTGAGAATTATATGTAATGGAATTAATCTTAGTGATATTGGCTTTATAGTTACTAATTTCGTCTCGTATGTTATTGATTTTAGCTTCTATCTCTGTTACTTTAGCTTCTTCTGTTACATATTCATTCTCGTACTGTGCAGTCAATCCTTTCACGGTCACTAATGTAATGGCTTTAGATAATCTAGCCATTTCTTTCTTGTGTGAATCAATTTCATCTATCAATCCAGATATTCTATCTTCTAGTCCTTCTATGATACCATTAATCCTATGTACTTCACTAGTCGTTTTAGTGGTGTATTCAGATAATAGTAATGTATCTTTGACACATTTCCATACGGTAGGTAGTAGTACATGGGAGACAATTCCAGAGTTTCTACACTTCTTCCTGTATTCTTTATCATTCTTCTTGCAACAGGTCATAACGAAATATCCACTACCGTCTCTTCTTATCATCTTATGAAGCATTAGAGCATACCCACAAGGGCAGAATACTAATCCTTTTAATGGATTGAAGTTCTTAGTAGTTTTACCTTTGAATAGTTGGTTCTGTGAGACGCAAATTTGTGCTCTATTCCAGTCATTATCAGATATAATTTTATCCATGAGGGGAAGATTTAGCCCCTTGAATCTTCTTCGTCCATTATAGATTGGATTCTTAATCATCTTACTAATTGAAGTTTCACAGAAGGGCTTGTTTAGCTGTGTTCTTAAACCTAGCTTATTAACTTCTTCTGCTGCATCACGTAGAGTTGTGCCATTGAGGACTAGTTGATATATGAATTGCACATCTTTGGTTTTGGACTCGTCTATTACCATTAGCTTTCTGGCGGGTATATTACACTTCTGTCCCTTGTAATCTGGGTTATCTATGACTTTAAATCCATAAGGTACAAGACTACCAGTGTACATATATGGGTTAATATTGAGTTTGGTAAGTTTACCTGTTCTCATTCTGGCGGTAATCTTATCTCTTTCTTCTGCTGCTGAATGTGCTTTAATTGTCAATGTTATAATACCTATAACATCTAGTTCGGTATAGGCTGAATATACTTTAGATGTATCATCCAAGAATAATACATCTAATCCATTCTCCAGAATATCATTTATGGTATTAAGGACTGTTAAGTACTCCTTCTCTCTGGATATACGTGATAGTTCTGATACTATGACCATATCAGCTGTATCTTTAGTGACAGCTAATAACTCATTAATGCTTTCTCTATCCTTCTTGGCTCCAGAAACCTTCTCGGATATGATTTTAACGAGGTCGTAGTTATTATTACTACAATATTCCCTTATAAGTATCTTCTGTCTCTCTAGGTCTTGCTTCTCTGTAGATACTCTCGCATAACCTACAATTCTTTTTCTCATAATGCTTCTTCGCTGGTTAGTGGGTGCGAAGATAATGAAATCAGAGCACATTTGGAAACTTTGCGTCAGCAAGTGCGTGGTGGTGATTCTCCAAGTTATATCCGCATCGTTCTGCTACTGTATGCAACTGATGATTGGGCAGATCCTTTCCGAACACTTTCCTTGAAGTACGGCAGGTACAATAAAACTTATAATCAGGATAAGTCATGTCATATAATTCGTGAACAGCACGGAGACAACCTTCATCAAAAGGGCTATTGTGAGCTTATACAGAATATCAGCCTTCTCATTTACTTGTTCCGTGGATTCTACATTGAGTAGCTATTGGGAGTTTAAGATGGCAATCCGGAATATGGTATGCGCATCCATATTCTGCCGGATGGTTGTACCGATTTTATTTTTACGCTGAATGGAGAGGTGGCTATATTTGCAGTGAAAAATATATCAAGTATACAGATTATGCAACCCTATCGTTCCTATTTTGGGAATTTAAAGGACCCGATGACGAAATATTCGGAACTGATTTTATTTTTATACAGAATCGGTTCATGGAGGAAGAATGTTTGATTATGTTCGTTTTTGCCTTGTGGGGCCGATGGGTTTATTCCGAAAGTTGTTTTTGCTTTACATGAATTTGTAAATGATAGAATCAGTACAAGGGAAATGAAAGCAGTTTTTGATGATACTTTTGTTGAAAGGCTATGCGAGCAAGAACATATAGGCGACCGGATACGGATAGTAGAAGAATATTTGTTGTCGTATCTGTCTCGTCATTATGAGTCTGCCGATTCTCATATTGTTGTGGCGGTGGATATAATCAATCAGTTCGGAGGAAAACGTCCTGTTCGTAGTTTGATCGATGAGGTCTGTTTGTGTCAGCGCCATTTTGAGAGAAAGTTCAAGCATTATACCGGATTTACTCCTAAAGAATACAGCCGTATTGTTAAATTTAAGAATGCTGTGGAATTGTTAAGAACCACAACATCTCCCAATTTATTGACTACGGCAGTGAATGCGGGATATTATGACTTGGCGCATTTTCTCAAAAGAGATTAAGACATTATCGGGTAGCACTCCTGCCTCATTTCTTTCGATTACAATACCGGATGATACGACGTTGACCTATATCGAACCGCAAAAGTAGGTTTGTAAAAGTCGATTTTTTACAATAGAACAGAGGTTTATGCCATTATCTTTGCAGGTATAATATAAATCCAATAAGATTATGTCAACAAAAACAATGAAAGAGAAAGCAACAGAATTGTTGCAGAGATGTGAAGTAGTTATGCTTGCTTCTGTGAATAAAGAGGGTTATCCCCGTCCTGTGCCGATGAGCAAGATCCTGGCAGAGGGAATTTCCACTATCTGGATGTCTACCGGAGCAGACTCACTAAAAACAATTGATTTCGTCGAATCCGAAAGCAGGATTATGCTTTCAGGATAAGGGAGACAGCGTGGCCTTAACGGGAACTGTAGAAGTTGTAACTGACGAGAAAGATGAAGCAGGAACTTTGGCAGGATTGGTTTATCGAGCATTTTCCCGGTGGCCCACTGATCCCGGGCTATGTACTGCTGAAATTTGAATCGAATCACGCAACTTATTGGATTGAAGGAACATTTATCCATAAGAAACTCGACTAGTCCTTCATACATTTTTATTCTGGGAATGGATAAGGAAAGAGAGAAACATTCTTTCCTTCCGAAGAAGAATGTCTCTCTCTTTCTGATGATAGTTGGATAGATAGTATATCTATTCTCCGTGTTTCATTTAGAATTCGAACTTCTCTAGTTTCATTTCAGCTAATTCCTGAATGATACCTACATATTGCCGAAATGCGGAGACTTCTCGTGAGCTGCCAATACCTCAGCGTTCTGCCAAGTTTCACAAATCATGAAAACGTCGTGACGCGTACTGCTTTCGAAAGTATCATAAGCAATGCATCCTTCTTCTTTTAAAGAGCAAGTAGTCAGTTCCTTAGCCGCTTTTATCGCTTCTTCGCGGTTGGTCTCGCTTACGCGGACGAAAACATTCAATCTAATCATAGTCTTTTATTATTAAATGATTAAAAATAGCTTTATCACATCTTGGTGAATAAATCGCAGGCAAAGATACTATTTTTGTGCTTTGTCGGATAGCTTGTTCTTTAAATTTCATCAAAACGTCATATAATCATCAAAAAAACGATTATATTTATTCTGGAATCAAAAAGCAACTATTTTGGACGCAACTCTTAATTTTTTTCTGGCTTAATATTAGCCTCATAAACCACAGGCTAATTTCTTTCGTTTGAGTAATTCCACTCGAGCCGTTTTTCATTTTGTTATTTACTGCATAGTTTCTCTTCTTTTGGGCAAACAGCCTTATAAGTATAAAGTAAAGAAAGGAGATGTTATTTTGATACATAGAAAGTGCTTGTTTGATATTTTAGAATGAAGTTCGTAATATGGATTTTTTTTATAGCTTTGTGAACTGATGGCATATAAAAAGTAATAACACCCTAATAATCGAAGATATGAGAAAAGTATTTTTATTGGCTTTTGCCTTGTTCGCATGGAATATCCTTGCCAATGCACAGGAAAGTGATGGACGATACGTTGAAGTGACCGGTTCTTCTGAAATAGAAGTCGTTCCGGATGAGATTCATTTTCTGGTTCAGATTAAGGAGTATTGGCAAGAAGAATACACCGGTAAATCAAAAAAAGAAGAAGATTTTCATACGAAAGTGCCATTGGCAATGATAGAGAAAGATTTGCGTAAAAGTTTACGCAAAATAGGAATAACGGATGATGCTATCCGCACACAGGAAATAGGAGATTATTGGCGTCAGAGAGGAAAGGAATTCCTGATTGGCAAACAACTGGATATTCGTCTTACGGATTTCGAGCAAATCAATTCCATTATCCGGTCTGTCAATACATGGGGAATTGAATCAATGCGTATCGGGGAACTGAAACATAAGGACTTGCCGATGTATAGGAAGCAGGGAAAGATTGAAGCATTGAAAGCAGCCCGTGAGAAAGCATCCTATCTGGTGGAAGCAATGGGACAGCAATTGGGTGAAGTGATTCGTATCATCGAACCTGCCGATAATAATATAAGCCGTTACCTTCCTTTCCAGGCACAGAGCAATGTCAGCATGGGGACGGCGGCTACCGAACAGTACCGTGTCATCAAGCTGAGATATGAAATGACCGCCCGTTTTGCCATAAAATAAAAAATGCCTATTTTGGGGTATAAGAAAACCGGATTCCTGCAAATCATCGTTGTAGTGAAGACCTTTCACTATCATGGAAGCGAGGATGAAAAGTCATGTTCTCATGCAAAGCATTCTCACAAATCATCCGAAGATTGTGCGATATGCCAATACTCCCTTTCTTTCTTTACTGAACCTCAACCGGTAGAATTTCATTGTACATTAACGCTCGTGCCTTACGAGCCGGTTGTTTATCAGGATAAGGTCGTTTGCAAACGGACTTATTCACATCATTTACGCGGGCCTCCGGTCGCATGATTACATACTCATATTTTCAATGGAGATAGATTGGCTTTCAATCTATCCTTACATTCATTTTACACATTATATAAAAGATTGTAATTGATGCGTATCGGAATTATTTCGGGCGTATTGGGGCTGACTGTAGTCTTACCCGCCCATGCACAGAAATCCGATTCAATCAAGAGCATGCTTTTGCCTGATGTTGTGGTAACCGAAACGTACCAGCAACGTCAAGCGAAAAAGTCTGCGCTTGCGGTTGATGTAGTGGATCAGGATTTTCTGCGCAAACATTTTACGGGAAACTTCATGCAAGCAATGGAGAACATCCCCGGCGTGCAAGCAATGGATATAGGTTCCGGCTTCTCCAAACCGATGATCCGAGGAATGGGATTCAACCGGATTGCTGTACTCGAAAACGGAATCAAGCAGGAAGGACAACAATGGGGAGCCGATCACGGACTGGAACTGGATGCTTTCAATATCGGAGCTGTCAATGTCCTGAAAGGACCCTCTTCACTACTATATGGCAGTGATGCAATGGGAGGGGTGATTGATGTTGTTCCGTCGGCTGTTCCTGCTGATAATCGTGTATTCGGAGATGTCACACTGCTGGGTAAATCAGTCAATGGAACCATCGGAGGATCACTTATGCTGGGAATCAAGAAGAGTGCCTGGTACTGCACAAGTCCGTTATTCCGGAACAGCATTTCGGGGATTACCGTATTCCTACGGATTCTATTGTCTACCTGACGCAAAGAATTCCCATATATGGGCGTAAGCTCAAGAATACAGCAGGCATTGAACGCAATATCGGATTCTTCGCCCAATATCAACGGCAAAGATATAAAGCGAACTATTCCGTAAGTAACGTCTACCAAAAAACTGGTTTCTTTCCGGGGGCGCATGGTATACCGGATGCATCCCGCGTAGAAGATGACGGGGACAGCCGTAACATGGAATTGCCTTACAGCAAGGTGAATCATCTGAAGGTGACTACCCTTCAGCAGTATGCGTGGGAGAAGCTAGTTTTGTCGGGCGACTTTGGATTCCAGAATAATCACCGTGAAGAATGGAGTGTTTTCCATACCCACTACGGTTCGCAACCCGCACCGGAGAAAGACCCCGACAAGGAACTTGCTTTTAATCTGAACACTCTCAGTGCTTCGGTGAAAGCTCGTTTTATTGGTTCTTCTTCGTGGGAACATATATTGGGGTGGGACGGACAACATCAACGGAACGACATTTCCGGCTATTCGTTTTTACTGCCTGAATATCGCCGTTTCACTACCGGAATGCTTTGGCTTACGACTTATAAGCCTAATAATGTTATCTCCGTCAGCGGAGGAGTGCGATATGACTACGGATATATGAATATATCTTCGCATGAAGATACTTACCTTGCCGATTATCTCCGGAAACAGGGCTATGATGAAGAGCAGGTAGAACACTATAAGTGGAACAGCCATGCAGTGAAAAAGAAATTCGGTGATTATTCATTCTCTCTGGGATTGGTATGGACACCGTCCGAACGGCACATGGTAAAAGCAAACGTCGGTCGTAGCTTCCGCCTGCCCGGTGCGAATGAGTTGGCTGCCAACGGTGTACATCACGGCACTTTCCGCCATGAACAGGGAGATGCAAACCTAAAGTCCGAACAGGGCTGGCAACTGGACGCTTCTTATAACTGAAGTACCGGGGAATTTCTATCTCCGTCTCTCCCTTTGTCAGTTGGTTCAGCAACTACATCTTTCTGCGTCCTACCGGACGAGTGGTCTGTCCTGCCTCATGCCGGACAGATCTATCGTTACACAGGAGCAGAAGCGCTGTTTGCAGGAACTGAAGCTACCGTAGATGTTGATTTTCTGCGCAACTTCAATTATCGGATTTCCGCTGAATACGTTTACACCTATAATTGTGATGAACATATTCCATTGAGTTTCTCGCCACCTCCTGTTATGCGCAATACATTAACCTGGCAAAAGAATCGGTATATGTTGTATGCAGAATGGCAGAGCATTGCCCGGCAAAATAGAGTGGACCGTAACGAAGACCGTACAGCCGGAGCAAATCTCTTTCATCTGGGTGGTTCATTGAATATTCCGATAGGTGGAAACAATGAGATTGAAATAACCCTGACCGCCCGGAATATTTTCAATACCCGATATTACAATCATCTTAGTTTTTACAGGAAAGTAGAAATCCCCGAACCGGGACGTAACTTCCAATTATTAATCAAAATTCCATTTAAAAAATTACTGTAATGAGAAATAAATTATATCTCCCGATAATCAGCCTTTTGGCAACAGTTACTTTCATGTTTTCCTCTTGTGATAATTCGGACTCCAGTGATACGACTAAGCCGGTGATTGAACTGCACGAACCGGAAGAAGGTCAGGCTTTGGAGATAGGAAACGAACATGGGGTTCATTTTGAAATGGATTTGTCGGATGATGTCATGCTGAAATCCTATAAGATTGAAATTCATAGTAATTTCGACCACCATTCGCACGGAGGAAAAAGCAGGGCTGCACAGGAAACAGTAGATTTTAGTTTCAACAGATCCTACGATGTGTCCGGACAGAAAACGGCACATATTCATCATCACGATATTGTAATACCGGCCAATGCTACTGCAGGAGATTATCATTTGATGGTTTATTGCACGGATGCCGCAGGTAACGAGATCTTATATCGCACGCAATATCAAATTAAGTAATGAGGTGGAAGACGAACATCACCATGATGAATAGAATACAATACATTAGAAAGAAGGTGCATTGTCAAAAAGGGACGTTTGACACACCATTTGTTTTTTTACAAAATGAGTAAAGAAATTTCGAAAGGTGTAATAGATATTACACCTTTTATTGTTTCCAAAGCTTTACTTTTGTGAAAAATACTTTTTCCGTATGATGAAGTTTCCAATAATAAATCGACTCTTTCCTTCGTACAAATCGAAGATAATAGCTGTCATTGTTACCGGCGTTATCGTGGGCGGAGGAGTTTTATTTATGTATATGCTTCGGGCACATACCTATTTGGGAGATGATCCGGCAGCATGTGTGAATTGCCATATCATGTCTCCTTATTATGCAACATGGTTTCATAGTTCGCATGCCCGGGATGCTACCTGTAACGATTGTCATGTTCCTCACGAGAACATTGTAAAGAAGTGGACATTCAAGGGAATTGACGGAATGAAGCACGTAGCGGCGTTTCTCACGAAAAGTGAGCCGCAGGTGATACAGGCACACGAAGCCAGTTCGCAAGTGATTATGAATAATTGTATCCGTTGCCATACACAACTCAATACAGAATTTGTGAAGACGGGGAAGATTGATTATATGCTGTCACAAGTAGGAGAGGGGAAGGCTTGCTGGGATTGCCACCGTGATGTCCTCATGGCGGGAAAGAACTCGCTGTCTACGGCTCCGGGAGCGATTGTACCGCTTCCCGAATCGCCCGTGCCGGAATGGCTCCAAAAAATGATAGATAATAAAGAATAAGCAAAATATAACTACGTAATAAAATAATAAAACCGATATAGAATGGAAAAGAAATTAAAATCATGGCAAGGATGGCTGTTGTTCGGAGGCTCAATGGTTGTTGTATTTGTTTTGGGACTATGCGTTTCTGCATTAATGGAGAGGCGGGCGGAAGTAACCAGCATCTTCAATAATCGCAAAACGTTATCAAAGGGATTAAAGCACGCAATGAACTCTTTAAGAATGACTTTCCCTCGTGAATACCAGACTTGGGTGGAGACTGCAAAGACTGACTTTGAGAGTGAATTTAATGGAAATATTGCTGTAGATGTACTGGAACAACGTCCTAATATGGTAATACTTTGGGCGGGATATGCTTTCTCGAAAGATTATTCCACTCCGCGCGGACATATGCATGCTATCGAAGATATCACGGCTTCGCTTCGTACCGGAGCACCTGTGAATCCTACCGACGGTCCTCAACCGTCTACTTGCTGGACCTGCAAGAGCCCGGATGTTCCCCGTATGATGGAAGCATTGGGCGTTGATTCTTTCTATAACAATAAGTGGGGGGCTATGGGCGCCGAAATTGTGAATCCTATCGGATGCTCCGATTGTCATGATCCCGAAACAATGAATCTTCATATCAGTCGTCCCGCTTTGATAGAGGCGTTCCAACGTCAAGGCAAGGATATCACAAAAGCTACTCCACAGGAAATGCGTTCGCTCGTATGTGCGCAATGCCACGTAGAATATTACTTCAAGGGTGACGGCAAATATCTGACTTTCCCTTGGGATAAAGGCTTTACTGTAGAAGATATGGAAGCTTATTATGATGAAGCCGGTTTTTATGATTATATTCATAAATTGAGCCGTACCCCGATCTTGAAAGCACAGCATCCGGATTACGAAATTGCTCAAATGGGTATTCACGGTCAGAGAGGTGTTTCTTGTGCCGATTGTCACATGCCTTATAAGAGTGAAGGTGGTGTGAAATTCAGTGATCACCATATCCAAAGCCCGTTGGCTATGATTGACCGCACCTGTCAGGTTTGTCACCGCGAAAGTGAAGAGACTTTACGTAATAATGTGTACGAACGCCAACGTAAAGCGAATGAAATCCGTAACCGTCTGGAACAGGAATTGGCAAAAGCACATATCGAAGCTAAATTTGCCTGGGATAATGGGGCGACAGAAGAGCAAATGAAAGATGTGCTCGCACTGATTCGTCAGGCACAATGGCGTTGGGATTTCGGAGTAGCTTCACACGGAGGTGCTTTCCACGCACCGCAGGAAATTCAGAGAATTCTTTCTCATGGATTGGATCGTGCCATGCAAGCCCGTCTGGCTGTATCTAAGGTGCTTGCGAAGAATGGATTTACCGGAGATGTGCCGATGCCTGATATTTCCACTAAAGGAAAGGCACAGCAATATATCGGTCTGGATATCGACGCGGAAAAAGCGGCCAAGGAGAGATTTCTGAAAACGACTGTTCCGGCTTGGTTGGAGAAAGCGAAATCAAATGGTCGTCTGGCACAAAAATAAGATAGTAGTATATGTGGAGCAAACCGTGGAGCTATAAAGAAGGTCTGATTATTGGTGCAGGATTATTGGTGATAGGTGCACTGCTGCAAATAACGGTAGGAGGTATCAATTGGAATCTGTTTGCCTGGCCGGTTAATTTAATAGTGTTATCAGTATATATCATTGTTCTGATAGCCATGCACCTTCTCCGTAAACGAGTCTATTTGTTTGGATGGTTGAGCCATTATTCCGCAGCCGTTTCTTCCCTTGTCTGGGTGGTCGGCATGACGGTGGTGATGGGACTGATCCGGCAGGCTCCTTCCGGTCATGCTTCGAATGACATACTGGGATTTTCGCAGATGATTTCATCCTGGTCTTTCGTTCTGCTTTATTTATGGATGGCCACTGCATTGGGATTAACGATACTCCGTACCAGTTTCCCTTTGAAGTTCGGCCGCCTTTCGTTTCTTCTCAATCATATCGGATTATTCATTGCATTGATTACAGCTACTTTGGGAAATGCCGATATGCAACGACTGAAAATGACTACCCGAATGGGAAACGCGGAATGGCGGGCTACCGATGATAAAGGACAACTGATAGAACTTCCGCTGGCTATCGAACTGAAGGATTTCACTATCGACGAATATCCTCCGAAACTGATGTTGATTGATAATGAAACCGGCCGTACGCTTCCCGAAAAATCTCCTGTACATGTATTGCTTGAAGAAGAAGTATACGGTGGGACTTTGCAGGATTGGGAACTGACTATTCAACAATCCATTCCAATGGCGGCCTCCGTAGCTACCGAGGATACGCTGAAGTTTACGGATTTTCATTCTATGGGAGCAACTTACGCTGTACATTTGAAAGCTGTGAACCGAAAGAACCGGCAGACGAAGGAAGGCTGGGTGAGTTGTGGGAGTTTTCTTTTCCCTTATAAGGCATTGCGCCTTGATTCTCTGACTAGCCTCGTAATGCCGGAAAGAGAACCGCAACGCTTTGCTTCGAAAGTGAAAGTCTATACGCAGGAGGGAACAATTACGGAAGATACGATTGAAGTGAACCGTCCTATGGAGATAGAAGGCTGGAAAATCTATCAGCTTAGTTATGATGAGTCGAAAGGGGGTTGGAGTGATATTAGTATCTTCGAACTGGTTCGTGATCCGTGGTTGCCGGTAGTTTATACAGGGATAATAATGATGATGCTCGGAGCCGTTTGTCTGTTTGTGAATGCACAAAAGAGGAAAGAGGAGGACAAAGCATGAGTTGGGAATACTTTATACTATTTGCAATAGCCGCACTGGTTTGTTGGGCTTGGGAGCTTTTGCTGCCTGGAAAGGTACAAAAACGGGATGGGCTTATGGATTTACTCTGTTGGGATTGGCTGTATTTTTCAGTTTTATCCTCGGTATGTGGATTTCTCTGGAACGTCCTCCGATGCGGACGATGGGAGAGACACGGCTGTGGTATTCTTTCTTCCTTCCGTTGGCGGGATTGATAACCTATGCACGCTGGAAGTATAAATGGATTTTAAGTTTCAGTTGTATCCTTTCATTAGTCTTTATTTGTATCAATATCTTTAAGCCGGAGATTCATAATAAGACGTTAATGCCTGCTTTACAGAGCCCGTGGTTTGCCCCTCATGTTATTGTGTATATGTTTGCTTATGCTATGTTGGGAGCGGCGACGGTGATGGCCGTCTATCTGCTTTGGTTCAAGAAAGAAGGAGATTGAACGGAAAGAAATGGATTTATGCGATAACCTTACTTATGTAGGTCTGGCTTTTATGACATTGGGTATGCTTACGGAGCTATCTGGGCAAAGGAAGCTTGGGGACATTACTGGGCTTGGGACCCGAAAGAAACATGGGCAGCGGCAACTTGGTTCTCTTATCTTACATATATACATTTCCGACTGGGTAAACCGTTGAAAGTGCGTCCGGCATTAGTTATTTTGTTAGTATCGTTTGTTTTATTACAGATGTGCTGGTATGGAATCAATTACCTTCCGGCCGCGCAAGGAGTCAGTGTGCACACTTATAATTTAAATTGAAATATCGAATCACTTAAACTTCAATATCAATGAAAACACTTTATTGGTCATTCTTGCTTATGCTATTGCCAAGCATGGCATATACACAAAACACGGAGAAAGAGAATGAATTTTCGATGTCTATGCAAATCAGACCTCGGGCGGAGTATCGGAACGGAGCTTGGTTTCCTCGCAATGAAGGGGTGAAAGCCGCATCGTCTATCAACAATCGTGCCCGTTTGTCAATTGACTACAAGCGGTCGGACTTGGAAATCAAGATGTCGGCACAGCACGTCGGAGTTTGGGGACAAGATCCGCAGATCGACAAGAACGGGCGTTTTGTCCTGAACGAAGCATGGGCAAAACTTGATTTCGGACACGGCCTTTTTGCCCAGTTGGGGCGTCAGGCATTGGTTTATGACGATGAGCGTATTTTGGGCGGATTGGACTGGAATGTGGCGGGACGTTATCATGACGCATTGAAACTGGGATATGCGAATAAGAATAATGAGGTACACCTTATTCTTGCCTTCAACCAGAATGACGAGAAGAAGATAGGCGGTACTTATTATGCTTCCGGTGCACAGCCTTATAAGAATATGCAAACCGTCTGGTATCACTATAAGGCGGATAATGTTCCGTTCGGCGCTTCTTTGCTGTTTATGAACCTGGGATTGGAAACCGGGGATGCGGCTACGCAGGATTCGCATACCCGTTATCTGCAAACAATGGGAACGTATCTTACCTATAAGCCCGGTAGCTGGAATCTGGACGGTGCTTTCTACTATCAGACGGGCAAGAATAAGGATGCTGAGAAAGTGTCGGCATTAATGGGAAGCGTGCAGGTTGCCTATGCTTTTGACAAGACATGGGGAGTTGTAGCAAGTTTCGATTATCTGAGTGGCGATAAGGGAAACGGCGACAAGTTTAAAGCGTTCGACCCTCTCTACGGAACACACCATAAGTTCTACGGAAGTATGGATTATTTCTATGCGAATCTATTTGTGAACGGTTATGCACCGGGTTTAATGGACAGCCGTATCGGTGGTCGTTTTCGTGCGTCGGACAAAGTGGATATGGAGTTGAATTATCACTATTTCACTACTGCGGTTAAATTGCCGGACTTGAAGAAGTCCTTGGGTTCGGAAGTCGATTATCAAATCAATTTGTCGGTGATGAAAGACGTAAAACTCTCTGCCGGATATTCTTTCATGCGTGGCACAAAGACGATGGATGTAGTGAAAGGCGGCAATCATAAGAGTTGGCAAGACTGGGGGTGGGTATCGTTGAATATCAATCCGAAAGTGTTTTTCACAAAATGGTAATTAAATAGGGATGACATTCTGACAAGTGTGGCGCAGCATAAAACCGAAAGTTTAAGCTGCGCCACATTTTTATTATATGAATTTCTCTAAAGCGGCCTTGTTCAAAATTTCCACCCGTTTCCCTTCCATAGTGATAAGCCCTTCCTTGATAATCTTATTAATTTCTTTCGATAAGGCGGGGCGTGATACATTGAGGTATTCGGCAAGTTGGGATTGCGTATGTGTAATCTCTACTATCAGGGAATCTTTCTTCTTATGCTCGAACAGATAAACAATAAATCTTTCCCGGACAGTCTTGCGGGAGAGTGGTTTCAGACGTGATACGGTACAGATATTGCAATTGCCTGCAATGCAGAGAAAGTTGTGTAACACTTGCGGGTCCTGGCTGATAACTTTAAACGTAGAATCCTTTGGTTGCCATAAGTATCACACTGTCTTCAAGGGCAGTGAACGTAGCCGGCAGTGTATTGTTTGGCTAAAAAGATGTGGAGTGGCAAAAGTGCGTGGCGCAATGATATATTCAATCATCACTTCGTTTCCCAGTCCGTCGATAATATCCGTGCGCAATTTCCCTTCCAACAACACATACAGTTTGTTGCAAGGCGTTCCCTGCGTAACAACTATCTCTTTCTTGTTTGCTGCATAGACTACGAAATCTAGTTTCTCCAATAGGGATTCTTTAATGTTTAAGGGCAAATTCCGGAAAAGGGGGATTTGAAACAGCTTTTCTTTATGTGTGTCGGTCAGTTGTATTTTTTTCATTGTATCATGTTGTTCGTAT
>VOFB01001376.1_pt1:0-17500 | contig 72326 bp, 116 predicted proteins | sample 5384141 | NCBI WGS metagenome assembly VOFB01 (sample SAMN12384721, study PRJNA508395) | human gut metagenome | isolation source: healthy gut A | host: Homo sapiens
CGGAGCTGCTGCAAGATGTCAGTACCGGAGATAAGATCATCATCATGGCTTACGGACAGTATACGCCGGATGAAGCAAAAGAACACAAACCTGCGGTTGTATTCGTAGATGAGGAGAACAAAGGTAAACCGCGTGACCAATTATGAACGTCACGGACTGTTAAAAGACATGGAATAAAAAAGATACTCAATTATCACAACATATTTTATTACATGCAATCACCAGAGATCACAGTGTATTCAGAAGAGAACTCTCCGAATTATAACGAATAAAGGAGAATACCAATGCAGGTAACTAACACAATTGAAAAACAAGAGAACTCGTAAATAACTGGAAGAAAGAAGGTAAGACCATCGGTCTTGTCCTACTATGGGATATCTCCATGAAGGGACATGCCAGTCTGATCCGTCGCTGCCGCGAGGAAAATGATATCGTTGTTGTATCTGATTTCGTCAATCCGACACAGTTTGGACCGAATGAAGATCTGGAAGCTTATCCAGAGACTTTGACCGCGACAGTGCACTTTGTGAAAGCATCGGAGCAGATCTGATCTTCTGTCCGTCACCGGCGGAAATGTATCATGATCCACACGCATTTGTCAGTATCGATACTTTATCTGATACGCTGTGCGGTAAGACGCGTCCGATCCATTTCAAAGGGGTGTGTACCGTTGTATCAAAAGTTATTTAACATCGTAAAAACCAAACCGTGCTTCTTTGGACAGAAAGATGCACAGCAGCTTGCTATCATCCGCAAAATGGTTCTGGATCTGAACTTTGATATCCAGATTGTCGGATGCCCGATCGTACGTGAAGAAGACGGACTTGCCAAATCTTCCCGTAATACATACTTAAGCTGCGAAGAACGCAAAGCTGCCCTCTGCCTTTCAAAAGCTGTAAAGAAAGGTCAGGAACTGATCCGAAATGGTATTGCCGCATCTGAAGTATTAGAACCGATGTGTGAGATCATAAACGGTGAACCGCTGGCACATATCGATTACGTATCCATGGTCGATGCACTCAGCATGCAGCCTGTTGACTCTGTAAATGCTGACGTCCTGGTTGCTATGGCAGTTTATATCGGAAAGACCCGACTCATCGACAATTTCAGTTACGAGGTATAATATATGGAGCAGATAACAAAGGTATTATCACGGATCAGCTCTGTTCTTACCAAATATATTGGAATGATCATTATCTGCTTTTCTGTCATTGCCTTCTTCTGGCGTGATGGATTTGCATGGACTACAAACTATACTTCGATCTTTCTCGGCGTTGCCATGTTCGGCATGGGACTGACGATTCATATCGGAGATTTTAAAGTGGTATTTACCAGACCCAAAGAGATCATTATCGGATTTGCCGCACAATATACGATTATGCCGCTGATCGCATGGGGACTCTCGGTCCTCCTTCATCTGCCAACGGATATCGCACTTGGTGTCATCCTGGTCGGATGCTGCCCTGGTGGAACTGCCAGCAATGTGATCACTTATATCGCAGGTGGTGATGTTGCACTTTCTGTCGGTATGACGATCACTTCAACTCTGGCAGCACCGGTTATGACACCTCTTCTGGTATATTTACTTGCCGGTGCATGGGTTCAGGTATCTTTCCCGGGGATGGTAATCTCGGTTGTAAAGGTCGTACTGATCCCGGTTCTTCTGGGTATCCTTCTCCGCAAACTGATCGGCAGACATATTGAGAAATTATCCGGCATCCTTCCACTGATCTCCGTTGTATCCATCGTCATGATCATCAGCGGAATCGTCGCAGTAAATGCGGAAAAGATCATGACATCCGGATTCCTCGTACTCTGTATCGTTATCTTACATAATCTTGCAGGTATGGGACTTGGATTACTTGCCGGACGCATCTTCCATGTGGAATATGACAAAGCAACTGCCCTTGCGATCGAAGTCGGTATGCAGAACAGCGGTCTTGCTATCACACTTGCCACCGCAAACTTTGCCGCAAACCCATTTGCCACACTGCCTGGGGCGATCTTCAGTATATGGCACAATATTTCGGGCTCTTTATTCGCAAGTCTCCGGCGCAGCGGAAGATATAAGATAAAAAGAACAAATAGCAAAAGCAGAGCATGTAATGTAATATATGCAGCAAAAAACTCCTGTGAATGGAACATATCTAATTCCATCCACAGGAGTTTTTATGACTCTTTACATCACCAACGTACCAATCAGATGCACGATAAATGCTGCGATCCACGCAACCACACACTGTCCCAGCACCACATATGCCGCCCATTTTGCGCCAAGTTCTCTCTTGATCGATGCAATTGCCGCAACACATGGTGTATACAGCAGGCAGAAGACCAAAAGGCTTGCGGCTGCCACCGGTGTAATTGCTCCCGTCAGTTCTGCCGTACTTCCAAAAGTACCGAAAGCGTAGATACCACACTTTCCTTTGCCATAAATCCTGTGATCAGTGCAGTAGAAATCTTCCAGTTTCCGAAACCAAGCGGAAGGAATACCGGTGCACAACTGCCAGGATACTGTCCTTGGAATCTGCTACCACATTCATGTGTAAGTTAAATGTCTGCAGGAACCAGATGATAATTGTTGCAAAGAAGATTACGGTAAATGCTCTCTGCAAAAAGTCCTTTGCTTTTTTCCCACAGAAGCTGCCCTACATTCTTTGCTCCCGGCATACGGTAATTCGGAAGTTCCATGACAAACGGTACGGCCTCACCTTTGAACATCGTTCCTCTTAAAAGCAGCGCCATCAGAATTCCCATCAGTATTCCACCAAAAAATATAACGCTACCATCACTACTGCTCCATGTTTCGGGAAAAATGCTGCCGTAAAAAATGCATAAATCGGAAGTTTTGCCGAACAGCTCATAAACGGTGTCAGTAAGATCGTCATCTTACGGTCTCGTTCAGATGGAAACGTACGGCTCGCCATAACCCCTGGTACTGTACATCCAAAAGCCGACCAGCATCGGCACGATGCTTCTTCCGGAAAGTCCGATCTTACGGAGTAATTTATCCATCACAAATGCAACTCTTGCCATATATCCGCTGTCTTCCAGAATGGACAGGAAAAAGAATAAGGTAACGATAACCGGAAGGAAACTTAACACACTTCCCACACCATTAAAGATTCCATCGATTACCAGCGAATGAATAACGGAATTGACATTCCAGGATGTCAACGCACCATCTACCAGATTCGTAAGTGCAGAGATTCCCATATCCAGCAGATTCGACAACGCAGCTCCGATCACATTAAATGTCAGCCAGAATACAGCCGCCATAATTGCAACAAAGCATGGAATAGCTGTATATTTTCCCGTCAGGATCTTATCCATCTTCGCACTTCGCAGATGTTCCTTTGCTTTCTTTCGGTCTTCACAACCGTAGCATCACAGATCTTCTCAATAAATGTAAAACGCATATCTGCAATTGCTGCGGACCGATCAAGTCCACGTTCCTGTTCCATCTGCTTTACAATATGCTCCAGGAGCTGTTTTTCATTCTCATCCAGCTTGAGCTGTTCCAGGATCAGTTCATCCCCTTCTGCCAGTTTGCATGCCGCAAATCTTACCGGAATGTCTGCCTTCTTCGCATGATCCTCGATCAGATGCATGATCCCGCATGCAGGCATCTGTGTACTGCCCCGCCATGGTCATCTGCATCACAGAAATCCTGTCTCCCCGGACTTTCCTGATATTTTGCCACATGGAGAGCATGGGCTACCAGTTCATCAATACCTTCATTCTTCGCCGCCGAGATTGGAATAACCGGTATTCCAAGTTCCTGCTCCATCTGATTAACCAGAATCGAACCGCCGTTTTCCCGTACCTCATCCATCATATTCAGGGCAAGCACCATCGGGATATCCAGCTCCATCAGCTGCATGGTCAGATACAGATTCCGCTCGATATTGGTAGCATCCACAATGTTGATGATTCCTTTTGGGTGTTCGTCCAGCACGAAATTTCTTGTAACGATCTCCTCACTGGAATATGGGGACATCGAATAGATTCCCGGAAGATCAGTCACCAGGGTATCACTGTGTTCCTTGATCACTCCATCTTTACGGTCAACTGTCACTCCGGGGAAATTTCCCACATGCTGATTCGAACCGGTGAGCTGATTAAACAGTGTAGTCTTGCCACAGTTCTGATTTCCCGCCAGTGCAAATGTCAGTGTTGTTCCATCCGGCAGTGGATTTTCATCTGCTTTTTCATGATATTTTCCACCTTCTCCAAGTCCCGGATGATCAATCTTCTCTTTCGGAATCTGATTCTTAATCTTAATCTCATCACGGACATCTGTAATCTCTATCTTTTCCGCATCTGCAAGCCTGAGTGTCAGTTCATAACTATGGATACGAAGTTCCACCGGATCACCCATTGGTGCGTATTTTACCATGGTAACGTCTGCCCCCGGAATAAGTCCCATATCCAGAAAACCGATCGGTAATTCTTTTAATGTCATCGTCTGTACTTCCTTCCAAATTTACAGGCAGTGGATTATTTCCACTGTTACTGATAATATTTCTCAACTCGTAAGGTTAGTATAGGCTTATCGATAATTTTTGTCAACAGCTAACCACGGGGACGGGGAATTTTGGCTCTTTATCTGTCCCTTATGGCTCTTTCTGATGTTAGACACCTCGTTTTTCTAACATTGACAGATATGAATCCCTTACTGTCTCTGTCTTTTCGCATCCCAACATTCTCATTAGTTCATATATCATATCCAATCCACCTGCTCGTTCTTCTTCTTTTTGCAACAATTATCTCCAATTCAAGAAAGTTGCCCAGATTCTCTACCTTATCTGCAGCCGCTGTCATATGATCTTTTATATAATAACATCTTGTCTTCTTCACTCTGCAAGACGCTGGATAAAATTCAAGTTCTTTAAGAATGTCTTCCATCTTTTCCGGCTCATAGATATCAATCTCTGTTTCTTTCCTGGTCATGGATACCTGGTCTAATTTCGGTCCTTTGCAGTTAAGCTGTGCTTTTACTTCTCCCGTATCCAGATTCTCCGTCTTACGGATGCGCAGTGCCTTGTCCTTCTTCCGCATATCATAGTGATCACTGGTAAAATAAGTATCCGTCTCCACAACGGTTTTCTGATATATGAACCCTGTTTCAAGCAATTTTTGCTTTATCTTTTCTATATTTTCAATGGGTATTTTAACCTCTACTTCTATCATCTTTTTAATGCCTCCGATGATTCTGTTTTCCGCGCTTAGACGATTTCCAGAAATACATCCACTTCCCCGCCACAGACCATACCTTCTTCTTCGGCTTCATTTCCGGTCATGTCTACATGGCAGATCCTTGCCTGTTCTCCCTCTCCTGCTGCCATAAGTCTGGCAATCTGGATGACTCTTGCTTCCATACATCCACCGCCGATCGTCCCAACGCAGCGGCCATCTCTGTATATCAGCATTTTGGTTCCCAGCCCCTGTGGTGCGGAACCATGTCTGGTAATGATCGTTGCCATTATCTTCTTTTCCGGATACGGTTCCTGAGCAGTCAGCGCACGCATAATTTCTTTGGAATATCCATAAGTCCGTTTCTTCCTGTTCTTTACTTCAATAATTTCTGCAATAATTGCCACTCCGATCTCTGCCGGTGTCTGCGCTCCGATATCCAGACCGATCGGTGTATACACTGCATCCAGCACCTCCTGATCCACGCCTTTTTCCGCCAGACTTTGTTTTACCAGTGCTGTTCTTCTGCGGCTTCCGATCATACCGATATAGGCATGCTCTTTTTGCAGCTATTTTCTCCAGACAGATCTGGTCATACCGGTGTCCTCTCGTCAGGATCACAAAAATACGTATCCGCACTTCCCTGTATCTTGTCCAGTGCTTCTTCGAATGGTTCACAGATAACCTGTGACGCCCCGGCCATTCTTGCATGATCCGCATACATCGGACGATCTTCCAGTACAATTACCTCACAGTCCATCATCACTGCCATTTTAATCACCGGAATCGACACATGACCGGCACCACAGATCACAATCTGTTTTTCCTGTCCCAATGTATCGCAGAATACTTTCTCATTTCAATATAGGTGATTCCACTTTCTGTAATATTCTTTATCTCATCTGTATATCCATGAAAATAACCATTTTTCCTGCTTTCCCAGACAATTTTTCCATCTATGACCAGTGCCTTTTCAGAAATGTATCTGCCGCCCAGCAAAGTAAGCACCCTGCGTTCTGCCTGTCCTTCACTTTCCTGAATCGCTTCCATCAATTCCATCATTCTACTTTCCATAATAGTTTCCCTTCCCACTATCTTTCTTCTGCATTCTATTGTAAAATTGAATGTACAATAAGTCAATGAACGGAAATGTTCTGAAAGGAGGGATTTTTATGAATCCCACAAAAGAATTCAGAGATTATATGATCTCACAGGGTGCTGCTTTGGTCGGAATTGGGGATCTGACCGCAGTTCCATCTTCTGACTATCCGGTTGGAATTGCAGTCGCAATTCCCTTGCCGAAACATGTCATCAAAGATCTTCAACTTGCTCCAACCAGAGAATACTACAAACTGTATACTACTTTGAACGACAAACTGAATGCCATTGTAACTGCCGGTGAAAAATATCTGACAGGCAGAGGATACCAGGCTTATGCCCAGACAACAGACCGGATAACAGTAGACTCGGACAACCGCAGTCCTTTACCTCACAAAAACTGTTGCCACCAGAGCCGGCCTCGGCTGGATCGGCAAAAACTGTCTGCTTGTAACACCACAATATGGCTCTGCTGTAAGGCTTTTCTTCTCTTCTGACCGATGCCCCGCTGACCTGCGATGCTCCGGTTACACGCTCTCAGTGCGGTGCCTGTCATGCCTGCGTCCGGTATTGCCCGGCACATGCACTGAAAAATACATTGTGGCGTTCGGGTATGCCACGCGAAGATATCGTATCTGTTTCTGCATGTTATAAGAAGCAGCGGGAAATTATGCGAAAGAGTACTGGGATTGATACGGATCTGTGCGGGAAGTGCTTTGCGGTCTGTACTTATACGAAGCAATATTTGAAGCAGAAACAGTAATATACATAATAAAATTGGTATTTAATGCATCAGACTGGCTACCTGGACTTACATAAAAGTTAGGAATCTAACTTTTATTCCGTGGGTATCGAATGTCTGAAGAATTTAAACATAATTAAAAAAATGACCGATACCCTGCGTATCAGTCATTTTTTAACTTTTCTATTTCCATTCCCATCAGAATTCTTTCACATTCCATTCCGTCTTTTCATCCAGATCTAAAAGCTCATTGATCCGTGCAATTCTTGGCAGTAATGTATTTCTGTGGATCCTAAGTCTTGCGGCCGTCTGTGCAACGTTCCGTTTCATCCGAAGGTACCAGTACAAAGTCTTATAAAGTTCTTTTCCTGTTTTCCGGTCCTCTTCTTTCAGAATTTCTAACTCTTCCATATATACTTTTTCCTGTCCCAGATGTTCACTGATACAGTCGATTGCAAGTTCATGGTAATAATTTTCCACAAGCAGTACCTGTTCTTTCTGTTTCTGTCTTACAGCCATATTCAATACTTGCCACTGCAACTGTCTGTTCTCTTCTTTTTCCCCCAGTCCGAAAATCCATTTCCGATTATTATTTTTCCATCTTCATCTTCCATAGATTTGCGACACACATCAATTATACCGTTTCTGGCTTCTTTGCCATCCATTCCCGATATAAATAATTCATTATCCTGTATCTGCCTTAGCTTCAATCCGGTGAGCATTTTTGTTCACTCTGGCCTGTTTTGTCAGATCCCGTCCGATGTGTATAAGATTTTTTGGTTCTTCCGTTATAATCCACATATAATCCGGAACTTCTCTTTCTTCTATCTCACGGGTATGCGTTCTCATGTGATAGCTTTTTGCCAACAATTCTAAGAGTTCTTCCACGCTTTCCTTATTGACGCCCTCTGGAACAACTGCCATCACAACTCCATTCTTTTCTGACAGTTTATATTCCATTCTCTTTCCACATTCCTGTTCTGCTTCTTCCCTGCTGATTCCAACCCATTCTTCTGTTTCTTGTTCCCCGCTCTTTATACATACCGGAATATGCGTATATTTCCATATTTCTTCCAAAATTTCTGCTCTTGACCTTTGTTCCGTCATCCCTGCCAGCACAATCTTATAGCAATAATTGATATCCAGATCTTCATCTGTCCCTGGCTGGATCATTTCCAGAAACGCTGTCAGTCTGGTGGCAATCTGTCCCTGATCTGCAGTAGAATAATCCGTATCAATGGCAATATATGGCAGATGTTTCTCTTCTGTTACAAATTTTCTGATATAAACAGACTCTGCCCCTGTCGCATGACATCCGGTCAATATCATCTCAACAACTCCATCTACATGATATTCATCAATGATCTCACCAATCAGATCGATCCGGTTATCGTTCGGTGTCATGATCGAACATCCCGTTGACAGATATTTTCTTGCAATGGCTTCGTAGATGTCTTCGCAGTCTTCCTCCACCGGATTTCCCAGTGTCCGCACACCGCTGCAATTTTCAATCGCCACAACAACTCCGCCATTATCTTCTATCGCACGGATCACTTTCAGGCTGTCGCCGCCAATCGGGCATCCTGTCACCAGTATTCTCGGGCGTTTTTCCAGATGCTTTCCCTGTCTGTATTCTGTCATGATCTTATCGATCACTTCTTTCACCACTCCCGGAGTTGTTGCAAAATCGAATCGATATTTACTCCCCTGCACCATCTTCTGGATATCTTCCCCTTTACAGGAGCCGGATCCAGTTTCATCAATTCGCAAAGGTTCTTCAAAGAGGTACGGATCTGGTTATTCAAATGTACGGCATCACGGATCATCTCTTCCGTAATCACTATATGAAAGAATTCTTCCAGATATTCTTTTGTACGAATAATCTCACTTTTCCAGAAAGCAAGTCCTCTTTCGGATTGACTGTTCGGAAGTTCCATTACATGAACTGGCTTGAATTCCGACATCAGCTCGACATCTTCTTTTTTCCGTCACATGTCGTCTCTCCGATCACGAGATCTGCAAAATGAAAAAAACGGACATCTGTCACTGATCGCAAATCCATAACTGGATTTTACCAGCGGACACATACTTTTCGGCAGATCCCGTTCCGCCGCCGTGATCGTCTCATTTGAAAAAGAGCAAAGGCCTACCGGGATTGCTCCGCTGCCATTGCAAGTTCTGTCGGGAAATAGGCACAATACATCCCTATAACCGGAATTCCCTTATCCTTATATTCTTTTATTTCCAGAAATGCTTCTCTCTTTTTTTCTCAAACTCTTCAAATATCTCTGGTAAATTCTGCACCAGTTTCATATATGCTCTCCTTACTTTTTGCCTTTTCTGATCTTGTCTCGACACGTCATACATCATCATAAATGCCAGCAGTTCCCTTGCTGTTTCGTTATCATTGATATCAGCTTCTATACATTCCCTGATCTGCTTTAACCGGTAGACCAGTGTATTTCTGTGAATATGAAGGCTGTTTGCCGCCATTGTTACATTATTTTCATTCAGCAGATATACCTTTAATGTATAGTAGAGATCCGTATTATTCTCTCTGTCTTCCTGAAGCAGCCGTAACAACCGGTAATCACTTAATCCCGCTTCTTTAAAGAGCGGTGTTGTATATGTATAAAGTCCCTGTACCGACCATTCCTTTTCCCGTTTCATAACCGGATCATTTTCCAGTCCGCTCACCATCGCCATACGATTTAACAATTTATACTTTGCCTCGCATCTGTCTAATTTTCCATATGGTTCACTGATGCTGCATCTTATCCCTTTTTCCGTGATCTTCCGGTAAACTTCTTCCGTATTTCTTGTTCTTAATCCATAAAATAATATTAGGATCCTGTCCGTTTCTTCGCAGATACAATAACTGTCCCATATTCCTTTTACCCACAAAACCTGTTTTTCCTTAAGATCTTTTTTAATACCATCACTTCTATATACTGTCCGGCCCATATCTCTTCTATCTGCCGTATTCCTTCTGTCTTTCCATGGAACAGACTCCAAGCAAGCAGCGCTTCACGCATCGGCTGTAAAACCACCGACTCTTTCTCTGCTTCCGCGAAATAATGCTTTACTGCCTGTCCAAGCACACCTGCCAGCTCTTCAAAAACTGCCAGAACTCTTCTTCCGAATACAAAATGACTACATATCCGTCTGGCCTTCCTGGTATTTCAACCGGTTTCAAAGCAATCTGATACGCTCCTGCAACCTCTCCCCGACGGAACTTCTCATATTCAGAAAATGTTACATGGTTCCATTTGACAGATTCGCTGTTATCCTGCTCGCATGCATACGAATATGCCAGGATTTTTCCTGTCCCTGACACAAATATTACTTTCGCACCTGTATATTCATTTATCTTTTCTGCAATACTTTTTAATACTGGTTTTTCCAGCATTGCTTCAAAAATTATTTTATAACAGACATCAATCTCATACATATCTTTTTTCACTCCATATACAGATATTTTCTCGTAGAAAATTATTTCTGTCAAATAGAAAATCATATGCCAGTGATTTCGTCTTATTGATAATTTCTATAACTATTTTCTCACTAAATTCGCAATCAGTGCATTGACACCAATCTCTACATTCTCTTTTGATGTTGCAAGATTCATTCTTATAAACGTACCAAACCGTTCTCCACCGAACCAGTCACCGAAATCAACGGCCAAGCGACATTTCTTTTGGATTACTTCTTTCATCTCATCTGCTCTTACATATGCTTCAAGATTAATCCAGCACAGATATGTTCCTTCCAATGGAGTTACAACTGCCTCTGGAAGTTTTTCTGCAAGTTCTGCTTTCAGGTACTGATAATTCTCTTCAATCTGATCCAATACCAGTGTCAGCCATTCATTGCCTCCTGCATATGCAGCCTGAGCTGCAACATAACCAAAAAGCATTTCCTCCCAGTACTCTGTTGCCTTTTACATAAGCATCCCACTTTTTCCTGAAGTTTTTCATCCGGAATGATCACCATAGAATTCTGTGCACCCGCAATATTGAATGTCTTCGATGCAGCCACGATCGATACCATAATATCATCATACTCTCCGGTTGACAAAGATGGGATATGCTTATTCTCTCCAAATACCAGATCCTGATGGATCTCATCTGATATGATATACAGCTGATGCGCGCTGCAGATTTCAAAAAGCCGCTTTAACTCTTCTTGTTTTCCATACTCTTCCCGCCGGATTATGTGGTGAACACAAAATAAATAATTTCACCTGATGATCTGTGATCTTTTTCTCAAAATCATCGAAATCAATCGAGTATTCTCCATTCTCGTTCTTAAGATCGGAACAGATTAAATTTCTGTGATTGTTCTTTACTGCATCTAAAAACGGATAGTATACCGGTGTATTTACAATTACCGCATCATTTTCTTCTGTCAGAATCTGCAACAGCCAGTGGAATCCTGCTACAACTCCCGGTGAAAACCGGATCCATTCTTTTTTCACTTCATATCCGTGATGTTCTCTCTCCCAGTCAATGAATGCCTGATAATAAGCATCCGGAATCTTATAATACCCATACACTCCGGATTCCACATATTCCCTCAGTGCACTGACTACACACTCCGGTACACGGAAGTCCATATCTGCCACCCACATTGCATGAAGTCCTTCTTCTCCGAACATTTTCTGCTGTCCGTCCCATTTATTACAGTTTGTATTTCTTCGGTCTACATAAACCAGCTTTTCCATTCTGATACCTCTCCTGTTCTTTTTAATTTTCTTTCAGTTCTCCCATACAGCCGTGAATCGCAATATTGGCAAATGCAGCGGCTGCTCCTGCCAGTACCGTATCATCAAACTGATATTCCGGACTGTGCAGACCCGGAATCGCTTCTTTTCTTCCGGTTTTATTCCAATAAACATATAGACCGCTGGAACACGGCTGCTATATTCCGCAAAATTTTCTCCGCCCAGATTGTCCTCTTCTATGATGTAAACATTTTTCTTTCCAAGTACATCTGCCGCTGACTTTTTCACTCCATCTAATAATTCCGGAGCATTCTTTACACTTCCACCATGAATCCTGATATCTGCCTGATAAGAAGTTCCGTATACCTGGCAGATTCCTTTGATCTCTTTTCTCCAGTTCTGCTTTCATTTTTTCCAGAACTTCTCGTTTTACGGCCCTCATCGTTCCGCCAAATACGCAGTCCTGTGGAATGATATTTCTGACATTCACATCCCCTGCCTGCATATAAGTAACTGACATGATCTTAGGCTCTGTTCCGCTGACTGTACGTGTCAGTATTGCCGGGATATGCTGGTAGATCTCATTTGCCGCCGCAATCGGATCAACCGTCTGCTCCGGCCATGATGCATGTCCCTTCTTTCCAATAATTCTAACTTTAAAATCCCCCACACAACCAAATGCATAGCGTCTCACGATTCCGATCTTTCCACTCTCCACAGATGGCCAGCCATGTGCGGCAAATGCCATATCCATCTTCGGATCTTCCAGTACTTTATCTTCTTCTATCATCGTATCCGCGCCAAGTCCGACTTCTTCCCCGGCTGAAATGCGAATCTTATGCATCCACCGAATTCATCTGTCAGCTGTGCCAGAATCTTTGCCGCACCGATCAGCCATGTCGCATGTCCGTCATGTCCGCATGCATGCATACGTCCGTCATGCCTGGACTTGTAAGTGCTTTCCACTTTTTCTTCCAGTGGAAGCGCATCTATATCCGCCCGCAGCAAAACATTTTTCCCATGCTCTTTCTTCCCTTAAGTTCTGCGATCAGACCATACCCACCGGCAGCATGTTCTCTTATCTTAAGGCCCGGAATTTTATGTAACTCACGGCTGATGATCTCGTGTGTCTTTGGAAGATCGATTCCAAGCTCCGGATACTGATGCAGTTCTCTTCTGATGCGGATCAGTTCCTGTTCTGTCTCTTTTGCAATTTGTCTTATCTTATCATTTATATTGCTCATTGTACCAACTCCTCAAAAAGGCCTGCACAAATCCTGTGCAGACCTTTCAGTCATTCTATTTTCGATTAACAAAATTCAGGAACTGCTGAAGTCTTTGATTCTCTGGATGATCGATGATTTCTTCCGGTCTTCCATCGGCTGCAATTCTTCCTCCGTCCATAAACAGGATTCTGCTTGCTACTTCTCTTGCAAATCCAATCTCATGCGTAACCAGAATCATTGTCGTTCCTTCTTCGGCAAGAGATTTGATCGTATTCAGTACTTCTCCTACCATTTCCGGATCCAGTGCGGAAGTCGGCTCGTCAAATAATACCACATTCGGATTTACTGCAAGTGCTCTTGCAATTCCAACTCTCTGCTGTTGCCCTCCGGACAGTTTCGATGGGTAAAAGTCCTTTCTTTCACTCATTCCTACCTTATCCAGCAGTTCTAACGCAATTTTTTCCGCCTCTGACTTTGACTTTTTTTTTGTACAACGGTCAGCGCTTCCATTACATTTTCTAATGCAGTCTTATTCTTGAAAAGATTATATCCCTGAAATACCATAGAAGAATGTTTTCTCAATTCTATTACATCCTTCTTTGTATGGTTCTGTGCATCTACCGTTACATCACCAATTGTTATTTTTCCCTTTGTCGGTACTGTCAGGTAATTCAGACATCTGAGTAATGTAGATTTACCAGTTCCCGAAGGTCCTAAAATTGCAATTACTTCATTCTTATTGATCGTCAGATTGATATCTTCTAATACTTTTGTATTTTCATCAAATTCTTTATATAAATGTTCAACCTTAACCAACTGTGTTTCTGTTCCCATACGTTTTAATCTTCCTGACTTTTCTTATTTCTGGATTAATTTTGTCATATCAGCATACATCCATTTTTCAGTAATCTTTGCTACTGTTCCGTCATCTAACATATCCTGGATTACATCATCTAATTCTTTTTGTCAGTTTATCTCCGTCATCTGTTTTTTTGGAGGAAATAAGCTACATTATTTGCCAGAAGCTGTTCATCAAAGAAACGGAATTTTGCATCTGTATTATTATGTGTAAATGCATTTACATTTGTTGTTGTATTCGCATATGCATCAATTCTTCCAAGTTTCAGATCGTTCATACCTACAGCACTGTCTTCATAAAGTTTTACTGTAAATCCTTTTTCTTTCGCCATGTCTTCGATGATTGTCTGTGCAGCCTGTCCGTTTGTACATCCTACAGTCTTTCCTTTTAAATCATCAGATGTCTTGTAATCAGAATCATCATTTACGATAATGCACTGTGAATCTCCGTAGTATGGGATTGTTGCATTATATTTGTCTGTTCTTTCTTCTTTTACTGCAAGGCAGTTTGCAACTACATCAGCACGTCCTGTATCCAGTTCTCCCCACATAGCATCGAAAGAAGCCTGTTTTACTTCTACTTCCCATCCGGTACGTTTTTCAATTTCATCCCACATCTCTGCGTCGATACCTGTCCATTTTCCATCATCAGAAATAAGGCTGTATGGTTCTCCTGTTCCAGATGTAACAACTGTTACTTTCTTTCCGGAATCTTTTTGTCATCACTCTTAGAATCAGAACTTGTTTTCTTATCTGAATCATCAGATTTTGCGTTGCTTCCGCATCCTGCAACAACTCCAACTGTCATCATAGTTACTAATAAAGCAGCTAATACTCGTTCTTTTCATAATACTTAATCTCCTCTTTGTCATATAAATGATAATGCATCTATCTCAATGGTTGTTCCATTTAAGATCTTGTCTTAATACATATTTGCACATTTCTTTTCTAATAATTTGTGTAAGATTCCAAGCACAAATATGATCAGCCAGTACACCAGCATAACGGCCGCATAAATTTCAAAATATCTGAACGTTCTGGCTCCCTCAATCTTGGCGGCTCCCATGATATCCGGTACCCCAAGCATAAATGCAAGTGAAGTCATCTTGATCAGGTTAATGATGTCGTTAAAAAGCGGCGGCAATGCCACACGTACAGCCTGTGGAATTACGATTCTCGTAACCAGCTGAAAATTCGTCATTCCCAGTGAACATGCAGCTTCTTTCTGTCCTTCATCAACGGATAACAATGCTCCTCTGATACTTTCTGACATAAAAGCTCCCATATTAAAACTCATAACTACCGCTACTGCGACCCACATAAGAGGTGTCATATTTCTTACAAATGCACTGTATAATGCAATTCCATAATAGAAGAAATATAACTGTGCTACGACCATAAATTTTTGGCCTCGCATAATAGAGACATACACTCTGGTCAGCTGATACAACACCGGAATTTTGTAATAACCGATGATTGCAATAATGACTCCCACAATCAGTGCGAATATTGTCGCAGCTACCGTTAATTCAAATGTAATATTAACTTTACTCGCAATAATCGGCAGGACTTCCAAAAAATAACTTACTTTAAACATTTCACCTACTCCTTTTATAATATAAAAGACCTGTTATTTCTATTCTAACAAGTTAACATTTTAAACATTTGTCTTTTTTACCTTCAAAACTGCATTCATCCTACCTATCACCTTACTTGGTTAAGCCCTCGACCGATTAGTACCAGTCAGCTCCATGCATTACTGTACTTCCACCTCTGACCTATCTACCTCGTCGTCTTCAAGGGGTCTTACTACTTGCGTATGGGATATCTCATCTTGAGGGGGGCTTCACGCTTAGATGCCTTCAGCGTTTATCCCGTCCCGGCTTGGCTACTCTGCCATGCACTTGGTATGCAACAGATACACCAGCGGCCAGTCCATCCCGGTCCTCTCGTACTAAGGACAGCTCCTCTCAAATATCCTACGCCCACGCCGGATAGGGACCGAACTGTCTCACGACGTTCTGAACCCAGCTCGCGTACCGCTTTAATGGGCGAACAGCCCAACCCTTTGGGACCTACTTCAGCCCCAGGATGCGATGAGCCGACATCGAGGTGCCAAACCACTCCGTCGATGTGAACTCTTGGGAGTGATAAGCCTGTTATCCCCAGGGTAGCTTTTATCCGTTGAGCGATGGCAATCCCACTTTATACCACCGGATCACTAAGTCCTACTTTCGTACCTGCTCCACCCGTCGGTGTCGCAGTCAAGCTCCCTTCTGCCTTTGCACTCTTCGAATGGTTTCCGTCCATTCTGAGGGAACCTTTGAGCGCCTCCGATACCCTTTCGGAGGCGACCGCCCCAGTCAAACTCCCCGCCTGACATTGTCCCCCGACCAGGTCATGGCCGCTGGTTAGAAACCCAGTACTGCAGGGGTGGTATCCCAACATCGGCTCTGCGACAACTGGCGTCATCGCTTCACAGCCTCCCACCTATCCTGTACATGCAATACCGAATCCCAGTATCAAACTAGAGTAAAGCTCCATGGGGTCTTTCCGTCCTGGCGCAGGTAACCAGCATCTTCACTGGTATTTCAATTTCACCGGGTGCATTGTCGAGACAGTGCCCAAATCATTACGCCTTTCGTGCGGGTCGGAACTTACCCGACAAGGAATTTCGCTACCTTAGGACCGTTATAGTTACGGCCGCCGTTTACTGGGGCTTAAATTCAAAGCTTCGCGTTGCCGCTAACCTCTCCTCTTAACCTTCCAGCACCGGGCAGGCGTCAGCCCATATACTTCACCTTACGGTTTTGCATAGACCTGTGTTTTTGCTAAACAGTTGCTTGGGCCAATTCTCTGCGGCCAGCTCTCGCTGGCACTCCTTCTCCCGAAGTTACGGAGTCATTTTGCCGAGTTCCTTAACAATGCTTCTCCCGTCGGCCTTAGGATTCTCTCCTCATCCACCTGTGTCGGTTTACGGTACGGGCTTAAGTAAAACAATAGCGGCTTTTCTTGACGCATGGCTCACACACTTCCCTACTCTTAATTCGGTCCGCATCACGTCTTCGGATTGTACAGCGGATTTGCCTGTTACTCCTACCCCGCTTGCACCGGCTTTTCCATTTCCGGCTTGTGCTCTCCACACGTGTCCCCACAGTTCTGTTTACTTAAGGTACAGGAATTTCAACCTGTTGTCCATCGGTTACGTCTTTCGACCTGGCCTTAGGCCCCGACTTACCCAGAGCAGATCAGCTTTACTCTGGAAACCTTAGATATTCGGCCGGAAGGATTCTCACCTTCCTCTCGCTACTCATTCCGGCATTCTCTCTTCTATACAGTCCACAGCTCCTTATCGGTACTGCTTCGTCCCGTATACAATGCTCCTCTACCAATGATCTAGGATCATTCCTGAGCTTCGGCAGTGTGTTTCAGCCCCGGACATTTTCGGCGCAGGACCTCTCGACTAGTGAGCTATTACGCACTCTTTGAATGTATGGCTGCTTCTAAGCCAACATCCTAGTTGTCTTTGAAATCCCACATCCTTTTCCACTTAACACACATTTTGGGGCCTTAGCTGCAGGTCTGGGCTCTTTCCCTTTTGACTGTCCAACTTATCTCGTACAGTCTGACTCCCATACAACATCTACACGGCATTCG
>VOFB01001376.1_pt1:22500-72326 | contig 72326 bp, 116 predicted proteins | sample 5384141 | NCBI WGS metagenome assembly VOFB01 (sample SAMN12384721, study PRJNA508395) | human gut metagenome | isolation source: healthy gut A | host: Homo sapiens
TGGTTCTAACTCTTTATGTTCAATAAAATTGGCTGCGATATGCCCTTCGATATGATGTACTCCGACTAGCGGTTTACCTGCTGCATATGCGATTGCCTTTGCTTCTGCCACGCCTACGAGGAGTGCACCTACCAGTCCCGGTCCGTAAGTTACACCGATTGCGTCGATATCGTCCAGTGTTACCTCTGCCTCTTTCAGTGCTTCTTCAATGACCTGATTAATCTTTTCGATATGTTTTCTGGATGCAATTTCCGGCACAACACCGCCATACAATGTATGCAGGGCAATCTGGGAAGAGATGACATTGGACAGTACTTCTCTTCCATTCTTTACAACTGCCGCTGCTGTCTCATCACAGGAGCTTTCGATTGCCAGTATTAATACATCTTTTGTCTCGCTCATATTTTTCCCTCCTAATCTTCAAATACCAGTTCTACCGAGCGCTTATCTTTTGCTGCGATTGAATTTGGGAATATTGCCTTGACATCGTCCATATATTCCTCTGGTTTTGTCAGTGACGGGCTATAATGTGTCAGCCACATTTCTTTTACTTCTGCTTCTTTTGCAAGCTGTGCTGCTTCATAGAATGTCATATGCTTATATTCTTTGGCCTTCTTCTGCTTATCCTTTTCGCCATACATTCCTTCACAGATGAAGAGATCGGAATGCTTTGCATTCTGCTTAATAGATTCCGTCGGTCTCGTGTCTGTGGTATACGTAAGCTTTTGATTCCCTTTCTTGCCGGCCCGAGTACCATATTCGGTGTATATACGTGCCTCTTAGTCTCTATTGTTTCACCTTTTGCAAAGTCCCCAGTATTCCTGTGGGATATTTGACGCTTTCGCCCTTTCCACATCGAATTTTCCTGCACGGTCGATCTCCATTGTATAACCATAACAGGTTACGTTGTGATTCACACGAAATGCTTTTAACCGGTAGCCATTCAATTCGAATGTCTGCTCGGTTTCCGTAATTTCCATATATTTAATCTGGAACGGCAGCTCCGGTGCGATCACGCGCAGGGCATTTACTACCCGTTCCAGCCCTTTTGGTCCGATCAATGTAAGCGGCTCTGTACGGTCTGCATTTCCCATGGTCAGAAGCATTCCCGGAAGACCGCTGATATGATCTGCGTGATAATGGGTAAAGCAGATGACATCGATCGGCTTAAAACTCCAGCCTTTTTTCTTTGATTGCGATCTGCGTTCCCTCTCCGCAGTCGATCAACAGGTTGCTTCCATTATAGCGCATCATCAGGGAGGTCAGCCATCTGTAAGGCAGAGGCATCATTCCTCCGGTTCCTAACAAACATACATCTAACATAATTTTCCTCTATTCTTCTTCCAGTTTAATCTTAAAACTGCCCGTCAGTTCATCATAACAGGCTTCACAAAGGTCAAAAATGATCCATCCGGTTATCTTTGTCAGAAAAATATCCCCATCGCTTGTCCACGCTCAGCACATCTTCCTGGGGAACCCCTTCTATCACCGGAATCACTCTGCCGCATTTATTACATACGATACTTGTAACTTCTTTTACTTTTTTTTGTCTGTTCTTCAAACTGGCGCATACCGTTCCTCCTGTAATTCCGGCACCGTTTTTTGCCGGTGCTGTTCTGCTGTTACATTGTTCTCTTTTCATTACTCTCTATCTTTTTGTTCTCTCGGTTACGCCTATATTATAGCTTTCCATCTGTATGCTGACCAGTGGAAAGTGCTGTAAGAATTACCATTGTTTCCTATAGATTCTTTGACATCAAAATGGCATTTTCCTGTGGATTCTCGTAATAGTTTTTACGGATTCCATCTTCTGTGAATCCACATTTCTCATAAAATCTTCTGGCGGCTTTGTTGCCTTCTCTTACTTCCAACATGATTCTTGTTATCTGCTGTTCCTCACAAAACGCCACAAGTTCCTGGAACATTTGTCCGGCAGCCCCTTGTCTGCGCATAGAAGGAGCTGTTGCGATCCTTGCGATCTCGCCTTCATCTAATACGTAATAGATAATGAGATAGCCTGCAATTTTCTCCTCTGTCTTTGCTGCAAATATCACTGCATTCTTCTGATTCCATGTCTCTTCCAGACTTTTCAAACTCCATGCATCGGAGAATATTTCACTTTCCAACGCAGCAATATCCTGAAGATCCGACAGTTCTGCCTTACATATCTTTTCTAACATGCCTCAATGTCTCTGATCAGTTCTTCCACCACTTCCGGCTTTGTTGCCCAGCTTGTACAGAATCTGACCGCACTTTCTGCATCCGATACCTTCTCCCAGAATTCAAACACATATTTTTCTTTTTAATTTCTCAATATGGCTGTCCGGCAGGATCGGGAACTGCTGATTCGTATAGGAATCGTAACGCAGGCCATATCCTTTTTTCTGAAATGCCTTCTTAAGCTTCATTGCCAGTTCATCTGCATGTGCAGATATCTTAAAATAAAGGTCATCTGTAAACAGTGTATCAAACTGGACGCCAAGAAGACGGCCCTTTGCCAGCATTCCGCCATTCTGCTTGATCATGTAGCGAAAATCCTTCTTTAATGCCTCATTCGTGATCACAACAGCTTCACCAAATAATGCTCCTACCTTGGTTCCACCGATATAGAATACGTCTGTATATTTTGCAAGATCTGTAAGTGTAATATCATTGGTCTCTGCCATCAGTCCATATCCAAGACGTGCTCCATCAAGGAAGAGTAACATGTCATATTTCTTGCACACTTCATACAGATCCATTAATTCTTTCTTTTGTATACAGCGTTCCATTCTCTGTAGGGTGGGAAATATATACCATTCCCGGCTGCACCATATGCTCCTGACTTCCATCTGTAAAATGAGCATGACACATTTCGTCTACCTGTACGGCACTGATCTTTCCGTCTCCACTTGGAAGCGGCAGTACTTTATGTCCGGTTGCTTCAATTGCTCCGGTCTCATGCACATTAATGTGTCCGCTTACTGCTGCAACTGCACCCTGATAAGGACGGAGTGCCGCACTGATCACAGTTGTATTGGTCTGTGTTCCGCCTACCAGGAAATGCACATCTGCATCCTGACATTTACACAGATCCTTAATCTTCTGTCTTGCACTGTCGCAGTATGGATCCAGCCCATATCCGTCGGTCTGTTCCATATTTGTCTCTACCATCCGCTGCATAATTGCAGGATGGGCACCTTCTGTATAATCACACTGAAATCTATACATTTCCCAGTCTCTCCTTCCGTTCTCTTTCTGCCTGAGACACGCGGAGATAATCCGGTTCATGCTCCATTGCAGTTTCGATCTTTCCTTCTTTATAATACTGCATTCCCAGTGTTCCTACGGATGCAGCTCTCTGCCGGTTCATATTTGCCGGCGCAAATGTAACAGCTTCTCCCGGCAGGATCTCTTCTTTGATCTTTGTCTTGTGCACAGGAACCCCGTCGCCAAGGAAGGTTACTCTTCTTCCTTCTTTTAAATATTTTTTCAGCTTTTCTCCCAGTTCTTCTATCGGAACTGCCATCTGGTCTTCCAGTATGTGAAGCTTCTGTCCGTCAAATTCATAGATTCCCGCATACACCTGCCCGCGTCTTGCATCCATGATCGGACATACAACATCTGCGATTCCGCACAGATTGTAAGCAAGTCCCTCCAGTGTCGGAATATGGATCAACGGTTTCTCGAGCGCAAGTCCAAGTCCCTTGGCCGTTGCGGAACCGATACGAAGTCCCGTAAATGATCCCGGCCCTCCGGCTACCGCTATCGCATCTACGGTATGCAGATCAAGTTCGGTCATCTTTACGATCTCATCCAACATTGGAAGTAATGTCTGTGAATGTGTTTTCTTGTAATTGACTGTATATTCGGCAATGACCTGGTCATCCACTGCCCCGTCTTCTACTACAGCTACACTGGCGACCAGTCCTGAGCTGTCTAATGCTAATATTCGCATATTGTAATCCTCCGGTAATCGAATCCTTTTTCCAGATCCTTTTCTATCTTAATCTCTGTGTAATGTTCCGGCAGGATCTCTTCGATCAGATTAGCCCACTCGATCAGGCTGACGCCCTCTCCGTAAATGTAATCTTCATAGCCAATCTCATCCATCTCCTCCACATCGCCAATACGATAGACATCAAAATGGTAAAAGGGCATACGTCCTTCCTCGTAGATCTGCACAATGGTAAATGTAGGACTGCTGACCGGTTCATCTATCCCCAGTCCTTTGGCAAGACCTTTGGTAAATATCGTCTTCCCGACACCCAGATCTCCCACCAATGTATACACCTGTCCTGCACAGGCTTTTTCACCCAGACTAAATCCCAGATCCCAAGTCTCTTTCTCACTGTTTGTCTCTATTATCATAAGCTCTCCCTTTCCATTTTTGAAATCACTGTATTCAGTATCTTTAAGTATAACACATCTTTTTTTTTCTTCTGCTACTCATGATATACTTTCTGATAACAGCTTAAATATATTAATTTTTATCAATAATGGAGGAAAACGTATGAAATTCACATTTTATCACAATAACATTAACGTTGCTGATCTTGACAAGTCTATCGAATTCTACAAGAAAGCACTTGGACTTAAGATTACAAAAGAAACAGAAGCTGCCGACGGAAGCTTCAAGCTGGTATTCATGGGTGATGATACCACCCCGCACAAATTAGAGCTCACATGGCTGCGCGATATGGACAGACCTTATGATCTCGGAGACAATGAGATTCATCTGGCAATGCAGACAGATGATATGGACGCGGCACTGGCATTCCATAAAGAGATGAATTGCGTCTGTTTTGAGAATCCGGAGATGGGTATTTATTTCATTAATGATCCGGATGGGTATTGGGTGGAAATCTGCCCGGCGGAATAAATTGAATTGGGATTTAATTTATTAACTGGGGAAGCGGCCTCTCAATCCTTGAAGGAAACAATAGATAAGGCTTCTTGTTCAGGTTCCATACCATAAGAAACACTAAGAGAGTCAGAACCACCTAAAAAGCAAAGGAACTACCCTCAAACTCGGCGTTCGCCTCAAACACGTTCGCTTCGTTCCTTTAACGGTGCTTCTGACTCTCTAAATGTTTCTAACGGTATTCCACATTCACAATAATCCTTATCTATTGTTTCCTTCAAGTCGTGACTGGCAGCGAATGTTAATAAATAAAATGCCCGGAAGTGTAACCCGGCGGAAGCCCGTTTTTAGCATAATTTTGACGCTTTAGTATTTCCCACCGACGGAACCTGAACAGGAACGGCTTCCTACTTTTTTATGCAGGTCGGGTAATCATGCCTTTCTGAATTAAATCCCAAATTACGCATTCATCTTCAATATCGGACTGATTTTTTTTATAAACCAGGAACACGATCAAAGATACCAGTATACCTTTCAGCAGATTGAATGGTCCGACTGCCAGTATCACGAAAGTCTTAAGGTCTGTGATATGTTTGTTTACGGCAGTTCCCATTCCAACCAGGCCGTCGATCGGCATACCGAATGCTTTGGCATATGCCGGTAGTAATACGAAGGCATTCAGGAAACATCCGACTACTGTCATGAATACGGTTCCCGCTGCCATTCCGGCTACTGCTCCGATTCTGGTATGTTTCTTATGGTAGATCAATGCGGCCGGCACAACCAGTGAACAGCCAATCAGGAAGTTTGCAATTTCTCCGACTCCCGCTGTCATAGTTCCGTTGATTGCAAAAGTTCAGTAAGATCTTGATAAGTTCTATTGCCGCTCCGGCGAGTGGTCCCATTGCAAAACTTCCGATCAGAATCGGTACTTCGCTGAAATCTATCTCATAGAAGGACGGAGCGAACGGAAGCGGAATTTCGAACAACATCAATACTGTTGCGATTGCCGATAACATACCAATCTGTGCCATTGTCCTGATTTTGTTTCTGTTCTTTTCATTTTGTCTTGTCATTACTTTTGTACTCATCTTTCTTTCTCCTTTAAACCGAATTATATTCTAAAGGAAGAAACTTCTTAATTTTGAACCATACAATATTCACATAGCAAGCAAAAACCCCGCCACCCAAAGGGCAACGGGGCAATCATATCATTCTGATAATCCTGTAAATATCGTATCATCCTTCTCTCATCCAGACTTTACTGTCGGTTCCGGAATCTCACCAGATCGGCTGATCATCACATTGATAACATCTGTTCAGATATCTCTGACCAGAAATTCTTCAAATGACCAGTTCGCGGACTTTACCGCCGGTTGGGAATCACACCCTGCCCCGAAGAATCTTCTTTCGTCTTATATTATAGTACGGCATATCCGTCTATGCAACCATTATTTTGTGCTCATCTCACGGATCAGTTTTCTGATCGGAAGAACAAATGTCGGAGATACAGACAATTCATCGATTCCCATCTTAAGGAATGTCTCTGTCAGAGTCATATCTGCTCCAAGTTCTCCGCAGATACCAACCCAGCATCCTGCTTTGTGTCCGTTTTCGATCGTCTTCTGGATCATGCGGAGCACTGCCGGATGGTGGGAATCATAAATGTTGTCAAGTTTGCTGTTCTGTCTGTCAATTGCCAGTGTATACTGAGTCAGGTCGTTTGTTCCGATACTGAAGAAGTCAACTTCCTCTGCCAGAAGATCGCTGATCATCACTGCTGCCGGTGTCTCGATCATAATACCCTGTTCAACTTCACCGTACTCGATTCCTTTTTCTGTCAGTTCTGCTTTGATAGACTCTACGATCTTCTTAATCTCTTTTACTTCATCTACAGAGATGATCATCGGGTACATAATTCCGATGTTACCATATGCGCTTGCACGAAGAAGTGCCCGCAGCTGTGTACGGAAGATATCTCTTCTGTCCAGACAGATACGGATTGCACGGTATCCCATGGCTGGATTTTCTTCATGATCAAGGTTGAAATAATCCACCTGCTTGTCCGCTCCGATATCCAGTGTACGCACGATTACTTTCTTTCCTGCCATGTTCTCTGCAACCGTCTTGTATGCCTGGAACTGTGCTTCTTCATTCGGATAGTTATCTGCTTCCAGATATAAGAACTCACTTCTGAACAGACCGATTCCGGCTGCATCATTGGCAAGTACGCTTGCAACGTCTTTTACGCCACCGATATTTGCATATAATTTGATGTGTTTTCCATCTACAGTTACGTCTTCTTTTCCCTTTAATTCCTGAAGAAGTTCTCTTGCTTTGATGTCTTCTTCTTTCTTTTCCTGCATTTTCTTTAAGATATCTTCGTCCGGATCAATGTAGAATGTTCCTGTGTAGCCGTCTACGACTGCCATCTTTCCATTCCATTCTTCCTTGATATCTACTTCGATCAATGCCGGAATATTCATGGTTCTCGCAAGAATCGCAGTATGTGAGTTTGCAGATCCAAGTCTGGTTACGAATGCAAGAAGTTTCTCTTTGTCCATCTGTACAGTCTCACTCGGTGCAAGATCTTCTGCCACAACGATCACAGGTTCATCACCGAGGGCTCCACCGCTTTCGTTCCCACTTAAGATATTTACCATACGTTCCGAGATATCTTTTACATCTGCTGCTCTTGCTTTGAAATAATCGTCTTCCATCTCTGCAAACATCTTCGCAAAGTTATCTCCTGTTGTAGCAACGGCAAATTCTGCGTTTACCTGCTGTGTCTCGATGATATTAACAACAGAATCAATATAATCATCATCTTCCAGCATCATCTGATGGACTTCAAATACAGCTGCGTTTGCTTCGCCGACTTCTTTTAACGCTTTTTCATACAGTCCCTGTAACTGCTCTGCTGCCTTTGCACGTGCATCCTCATATCGTTTGATCTGCTCTGCAGTATCTTCTATTTTCACACGTTTTACAGGTTGTTCTCCTTCTGGTAGAACAATATCTTTCCAATTGCAATTCCTTTAAATATTGATTTGCCAGTATACATCTCCATAAATGATACCTCATCCTTCCTTAAATCTTTGTAAATATTCTAACTCACAATGCCTGCAAAGTCTAGTTTTTCGTATGATTCAATTCATGTCGTAACGCAGCTTTTCCATTGTAAATCCACGTCCTCTTACCTCATTGATCTGCGTGATCGTGATAAATGCTTTCGGATCAATCTCCTGAATTGCCTCTTTTACAGAATACAGCTTTCTGCTGTGGATGACACATAATACGCCCTGCTGCTTCTGTTCTCCATAACCGGTCTCGATGTCTACCATTGTCACTCCGGCATCAATATCCGTTAAGACTTTCTGACGGATTTCTCTGTATTTGTCCGAAATTATAAATAACTGGATCTGTGACTTTCCAAGAAGCATCACTCGGTTCAGCACAACCGTACTTAAAAATAAATTCAGAATACCATACAGTATCTGTTCCGAATCTGAAAACAACATCTGAAGTCCCAGCACCGAAAAATCTACAATATACAAGAATACCGCTACCGGGACATGGAACCATTTATGTAACACAAGTGCCAGTATATCGGTTCCACCGGTAGATGCACCTACTCTTACCACCAATCCGATACCGATTCAAGAAGGACCCCTCCATATAATGCCGCAAGCATAGCATTATTCTCCGTCACTTTGTCTATTCCCGGAATGGACTGTACCATCGACAGGAATATTGGATAAATAAAAGAACTGATGATCGTTGTCAATGCAAACTTCTTTCCCAGAAATACTGCACCGAGAACGAACAGCACCGCATTGATTGCCAAAATGATCAGCGACAGGTTCACCGGAAAATAATGGCTGATCGTAAGACCGATACCGGTTGCACCTCCCATGATGATCCCATTTGGCACGGTAAACGCAGCCACAGCAAATGACAGTACAAGATTACCGACCAGCACACCCAGAATAGTTTTGATTGTTTTTCCCCAACTTTTTTTCATATGTCCCATCCTCTCTCCGTATTTTATTTTGCGATTATACATATAACCCGTTACAGACAGTTATCCCCATATAACTGCCTGTAAACTCATGTTTTCCACATTTTTATATTAATAATGTGGATTCTCTTTCTTCTTTTTCCAGATTATGAAATTCCTTTCATCGTAAGTCTGGATTCTCTTCTTCTTAAGATCCACGCTCATCACTTTTACATCCACGATATCGCCAACACTTACCACTTCCAGCGGATGCTTAATGAATTTCTTATCCGTAATCTCGGAAATGTGTACCAGTCCGTCCTGGTGCACTCCGATATCTACAAACACACCAAAGTCAATGACATTTCTTACGGTTCCTTTAAGGATCATGCCTTCTTTTAAGTCTTTCATATCTAAGACATCTGTTCTTAAGATCGGTTTCGGCATCTCATCACGCGGGTCGCGTCCCGGTTTTTCCAGTTCTTTTACAATATCGCGCAGTGTGATTTCTCCGATTTCCAGTTCTTTTGCAAGTCTTGCATAGTCTTTGATCGTAAGAGAAAGTCCGGTAAGCTTTCCTCCGCTGATGTCTTCCAGTGAAAATCCCTGTTTCTTCAGAAGTTTTTCTGCAGCTTCATAAGACTCGGATGTACACTGGTTCCGTCTAACGGATTCGTACCGTTCTGTATTCTCATGAATCCGGCACATTGTTCGAACGCCTTTGGTCCAAGCTTTGCAACCTTCAGAAGCTGTTTTCTGTCTGTGAATCTTCCGTTTTCTTCTCTGTATGCCACAATGCTCTTAGCAATCGCACCGGAAATACCTGAAATATAAGAAAGTAACGGTGCGGATGCTGTATTTAGGTCAACTCCGACTTTATTTACACAATCTTCGACAACTCCGGATAAGGCTTCGCTTAATTTCTTCTGGTTCATATCGTGCTGATACTGGCCGACACCGATCGCTTTTGGATCAATCTTGACAAGCTCTGCCAGCGGATCCTGCAATCTTCGGGCGATAGAGGCCGCACTTCTTTGTCCTACATCAAATTCCGGGAACTCTTCGGTTGCGAGCTTACTTGCAGAATACACGGAAGCTCCTGCTTCATTTACGATTACATACTGCACTTTCTGCGGGATCTCTTTTTAACAGTTCTACGATTACCTGCTCGGACTCTCTGGAGGCTGTACCGTTTCCTACGGAGATCAGTGTAATGTTATATTTTGCAATAATCTTCTTCAGCAGGTCTTTGGACGCCTGGATTTTCTTCGGTGTCGTCGGCGCTGTCGGGTAGATCACTGTCGTTCCGATCACCTTACCGGTCGGATCTACAACTGCAAGCTCACATCCGGTACGGAATGCCGGATCCCAGCCAAGTACAGTCTGTCCTACAATCGGAGGCTGCATCAGAAGCTGGTGCAGGTTCTTCTTAAATACGCTGATTGCCCCGTCTTCTGCCTTCTCTGTCAGGTCGCTTCGGATCTCACGCTCGATTGCCGGTGCGATCAGACGCTTATAGCTGTCTTCTGCTACTTCTTTTTAAAATCGGTGTGGTATGCGGGTTATCACTGTGGATCATCTTCTTTTCCAGATATCTTAAGATGTCATCCTGCGGTGCTTCGATCTTTACTGTAAGGGAACTTTTCTTTCTCCCCCGCGGTTCAGTGCAAGCACTCTGTGGCCTGCAAGCTTTGTCACCGGCTCTTCAAAATCATAGTACATCTCGTATACCGACTCTGCTTTTTCGTCTTTTGCCTGTGAAATTACTTTTCCGTGCTGTACGGTTGCTTTACGGATCCAGCTTCTGTAATCTGCCTCATCCGATACCGATTCGGCGATGATATCTTTTGCTCCGTCAATTGCTTCTTTTACGGATTTTACTTCTTTCTCCGGATTCACATATTCTTCTGCATACACTTCTATCGGTTTCTCCGCTTTCTGAAGTGTGATAAGTCTGCAAGCGGTTCCAGTCCCTTCTCTTTTGCAATCATGGCACGTGTCCGGCGTTTCGGCCGGTATGGGCGGTAAAGATCTTCTACCACTACCATTGTCTCTGCTGCCAGGATCTGCTTTTTCAGTTCTTCGGTAAGCTTTCCTGTTCTTCGATACTTGCCAGAACCTGTTCTTTCTTTTCTTCCAGATTACGCAGGTACATCAGTCTTTCATGCAGCGTCCGCAGTTGTGCATCGTCCAATGTTCCTGTAACTTCTTTTCTATATCTTGCGATAAACGGAATCGTATTGCCTTCATCAATTAATTTTACCGCAGCATCTACCTGCCATCTCTTGACACCAAGTTCTCCGGTAATCACCTGATTAATATCCATATGTTTTGTCTGTCCCTTTCTTGCTGTATTTCGAAGATTTTTTTCTTCTTTATTACGCGGATAATTATAACTGAATTCACTTCCGTATGCAATGCCGCCGGCAATACAGAGTTCACTCTGTTTTCTTGAAAATATATTTTCTCTATGTTATACTGAAACTGCTTGAACTTATTAGAAAATATAAATACTCAAAGGGGCTTTTACTTATGAATCAGGAAACACAGGGACTCTCAAAACAACAAATCAAATCCAGAGAAACACGCGCCAAGATCTTCCAAGCAGCCAAACGCATTCTGCAAAAGCAGGGCTATGAACAACTGTCAATCAAAAATATCTGCGAAGAAGCAGGCGTTTCCAACGGAAGTTTTTATCACCATTTTAAGACGAAAGATGATCTTCTTTCTTATTATATAGAAGAACAGCCAAGTATGGATCCGGATCTTCTTGAACTTCCGTCCAGTGCTGCTGAGACAAAAGAAGCAATCATCTCAGTTTATTTAAATTATGTTCACTACTGCGAAGAGCTCGGAGTGGAATTCATGGCCAATTATTATACACCTAAGAATCAGTCCCTGAATCCTTTGATCCGTACAGAAAGACCATACCCGATCGTTACCGTTCATGATTATCTGAAGCGTGTGATCGAATCCGGAATCATTTCCCCATCGGCAGACCTTGAGGATATTACAACTGACATTCGTATGATCGTAATCGGAAATGTATTCGAATGGTGCTTAAAAAGCGGCGATGCTGATTTTGAAGGTAATATGCGTCGGTCCCTTACTACTTATCTGAACGGATTATTCTAACAGATCATTACATATAGATATTTTATCGAATTTCAAAAACTTACAAAGGATGAATGCGGTATGTACACATTTATTGCCAATCCTAATGCCAGATCTGGCAGAGGGATTCTTCTCTGGAAACAGATTGAGAAGATCTTACAGGAAAAAGAAATTGAATATAAAGTTTTATTTACTAAGTACCAACATCATGCTACCAGACTGGTTCATGATCTTACCTCCGATAGCGCATCCCATACGATCGTTGTACTGGGAGGCGATGGTACTTTTGAATGAAGTGATCGACGGAATCGTATATCTCGATAAGGTAACACTCGGATATATTCCGCTTGGATCCGGCAATGACTTTGCCAGAGGCCTTGGTCTTCCAACGGATATTCACGGTGCCCTGGAGCAGATTCTTGCCCCAACGCATTACACCGCCATGAATGTAGGTGTACTTGATTACGAGAATAAGCACCGAAGATTCGCTGTAAGTAGCGGAATTGGCTTCGATGCTGCAGTCTGTCATCAGGTGATGGTCACACCGCTTAAGGCTTTCCTCAACCGGCTGAAGCTCGGAAAGCTTACATATCTTGGTGTTGCCCTTCATAAACTGTTCACATTAAAACCAGTCACTATGACGGTCACAACCGAAAATGGTGAGACAAAAAACATATGAAAAAGTATATTTCACAGCTGTTATGAATCTGAAATATGAAGGTGGCGGTTTTAACTTCTGTCCTGCTGCCAGTGGTACAGATGACAGGTTAGATATCATTACCGTAGCAGAATTACCGAGACTTAAAGTTCTTTGTCTGCTGCCAACGGCCTTCAAAGGATGGCACACACGTTTCCATGGAATCCATCTTGATACCTGCACAGAAGTGACTGCCATAAGCGATTACCCACTGACTGTACATACAGACGGCGAGCCCGTCTTTTTACAATCTGAGATCCACGTACATCTGGAGAAAGAAAAGTTACGTATTATTACACCTTGTTAATCATATTGTTCACGGGGAGGTTCTTTTATGCGTTTACTGATTACCGGAATTATTGTATTTCTTATATTATTTTACTTTTATCTGATCTGGCCGAGACTGTCTAGGAAACGACAGATCCGTCCATTTCTTCACACGATGTTCGCCCATCGTGGATATCATTGTATTGAAAAAGGGATTCCCGAAAATTCCATACCTTCTTTCCGTGCCGCTATCTCCCATGGATATGGGATCGAACTGGATGTCCATCTGACAAGCGACGGAAAACTTGTCGTATTCCATGATGACGACCTGTCTCGTATCTGTGGACGACCGGAAACCATTGAATCACTCCCTTTAAAAGAATTACAAAGCTGCCGGTTACAGAATACGAATGAGACTATCCCACTTTTCACCGATGTACTATCCCTGGTGGGCGGCCAGGTTCCGCTTCTGATCGAACTGAAGATTCCAAAGGTCTTCTCTTGGCATCTGTGAAAAGACCTGGGAGATTCTTAAAATTATAACGGACCTTATATGGTACAGTCTTTCAACACACTTGGTATCTGGTGGTTCCGCCGTCATGTACCCCATGTCTTAAGAGGTCAGCTTTCTTCCAACCTGACTGCCGACCATCTTCCGGAGCCATGGATCCTGACCTTTGTTGTAAAGCATCTGCTTGGTAATGTACTCGGACGGCCGGATTTTATTTCGTATAAGCTTGCAGACCTTCCGATGTTTGAAGTTTGGTTTTTAAAGTACATTCTGCATCTTCCGGTTGCAGTGTGGACTCTGCGGACACCTGATGCTTTAAAAAGGGAAAACGGCATTATGATATGCAGATATTCGAGAAAAAGAACACTTACTATTAACTTTGTAAAAATGTTAATATTCCATGAACTTTATTGTTGATTCAATTTTTTCATGTTATAATGCGCTTTGAAACGAGATAAGATAATAACAAAGGCTTTGAAAAAGGGGTAGTTCATATGAAAGCCATTGATAAAGCAAAGAGTTTTTTTGAAGAAGTACCGTCATGCATGGGTATTATCATACTTTCTGATCTATATGCCATGGTTTGTTTATCTGGAGAAGCGCACGAATGTACGTCATTACATGATACATTCCCAATCGACAATCATATTCCGTTTATTGAATATTTTATCGTGCCGTATTTAGTGTGGTTTGTATTCATTGCCGTAACGGTAGCTTATTTCCTTATTAAGGATAAATGGGATTTTACAGACTATGTGCTTTTTTATTTTCAGGTATGACGATTTTCCTGATCATATGCACGGTTTTCCCAAATGCATTAAATTTGAGACCAACTGTATTTCCACGCGATAATGTATTTACAGATATGGTAAAAGTCCTGTACAAGACAGACACACCGACGAACGTGCTTCCTAGTATCCACGTATTTAATTCCATCGGTGTCAGTATTGCTATTTCACACAGTAATGATCTTAAAAAGCACAGATGGATCCAGATCAGTGCCTATATTCTGGCAGTGCTCATTATCCTGTCTACAATGTTCTTAAAACAGCATTCCGTGACGGACGTGATTGCAGCTGTTACGATGGCATGTATTATTTATCCATTCGTGTATGTGACAGCGGATAAAAAAGCGCCGAAGCTTTCTCAGCAGCCGACGTAACATGAATATAGAAATGACTAGCTATTGGCAATTTTTTGTATATTATGCTATGAAAAGAAAGATGCAGGTAACTGTTATATAACTGACAGTTACCTGCATCTTTTTTTTTGTTCCGTTTTCTTTAACAGACAGCGCTTTTTTGAAAAATGCGATGCCATAACCGAGCAAGCAGTGTTTCCAGCTTTTTCGTAATATTACTTCCGGCATACTCGATAAAAGAACGGATTACCGCATCGTCACTTGTATTCTTCCAATAACTTGCCTGTGCTGCTTCCGGATTTTGCTGCAGATCCCGCATATAATTCATGACATCCCACGGACAATATACATCGAAGCGTCCAAAATGATAACCATCATACCATCTTTTCACTTCTTCTGCCTTTCCGGACACATTTGCGTCGGTCAGAATCTGATCTACTTCTTCCTATGTAAATCCAAAATATTCATTGAATCTGGAATCCGTAATATTATCAGACACAAAATTATTCGTTCCTGTGAAGATACTTTCTTTTGCAATCTTCAGACAACCTGTTATCACCGCAAACCGAAGTGTCGTATTATCTTTCAATGCCGTACTCATAGTATGCAGGACTGTCCTACCTGAATCTTTCCCGCACTTCCACTTTTTAACTCTTTAAAAAGATTCATCCATGCACTGCACAATGCTTCATCGTAGGTAATTTCAAGACCATCGAATAACCTCCTGTTATCGGACCGTATATCGAAAAAAATGGGCAAGCATACCCATCCCCATTGTTTTTCCAAAGCGTCTCGGACGGATGATCAGTGTAACTTCTGCAGACTCTCTTTTTTAACAGTTCTTTGATCAGTCCGCTTTTATCTATGTAGTAGTAGTCATTTTCCCGGATTTTTTTGAAGTCGGATATTCCTACCGGGAAATTGAGTTGATTGTTCACTGGCTCCACTGCACCATTTTTTGTTGATATTCTACTGTCTGCATCAGAACATCTTCCTCCGGATTTGTCATATATCCCATTTCAACAATCGTTACCGGCACCTGACTCCAGTTATTTCCGCTCATTGTATCTGTTTTCCATACATATTCTTTATTGCAACCAGTAACTTCACATCAAGAATTGCTTCTGATAACGCTTTACTTTCGTCATCATTCAGAAAGTAGTATCTGCAATGCATTTTCTGAATTTTTCCAATTATTGGCCGATTCGGAATACATAACTCCAGAGAACCAGACACGCACACTTATTCAGAAATACATCCGGCAATTGAAACAACTGACATTTGGTATTACTCCCTAGAATTTTTCATTTCTTCTTGTGGCTTTTTATTTTCTCTCTGATCTACAAAACCTAGCACTGGCAGTTTCTTTCGAACACATGACGATATAAATTAAGGAGGTGTACATCCAAAACATACACCTCCTTATCTATTTACTCGAATTCCTGCATACTCCGTATACTTCTCAAATGCCGACGGTATCGAATATTCTTTTTTATCTGCTCCGGATGAATGAACAGAAAACCTTCCTCATTCGTCTTCTCCAGTTCATCTACGGTCACTTCATAACCTGTCATATGCCATTCAATATGACTGAAGATATGTTTCGCCTCCGGAAGTTCCTGTATGCGGACCGGCATCAGACCAATCTTCTTGCTGTATTCCGTAACTTCAGCCATTGAAAATTTTCCTTCCAGATTCGGGAATTCATATAATCCGGCCAGCAATCCTTTTTGCCGGACGTTTTCGGATTGCAATTTGTTTACCGTCTTTGAAGATCAGTACAGTTCTTTCTTCGATCTTTCTGGCCTTTGCTTTCTTCTTTACCGGTATCTCCGCTGTCAGATTCTCTGCATGTGCAATACAATACTCTTTACCGGACATTGTTCACATTTCGGTCCCCAGTTCGGAACACACACAATTGCCCCCAGTTCAATCAGTCCTTGGTTAAAATCGCTGGCGGCATCTGTAGGTATCACCTGTTCCAGTGCACTTTCTATCTTTTGCGGACGCTTTGTTTCATGATATCTTCATAGCTACCCGTAATTCTGGAAATCACCCTGAGCACATTGCCATCCACTGCCGGTTTCGGGATTCCATAGGCAAATGCACTGATCGCCCCCGCCGTGTAATTGCCAATTCCCTTCAATTGCAATATTTCTTCATAAGTATCCGAAACCTTCCCGCATGATCAACCATGATCTGCTGTGCCGCTTTCTGCATATTTCGTACACGATTATAATATCCTAATCCTTCCCACAGTTTCAGCAGTTTGTCTTCTTCTGCTTCTGCAAGATCTTTCACTGTCGGAAGTGCTTTTAAGAACCGGTCATAATATCCTTTACTGCTTCTACCCGTGTCTGCTGCAGCATGATCTCGGATACCCATACCCTGTATGCATCCGGATTATGGCGCCACGGCAGATCCCGTTTATTCTCCCGATACCAGTTCACCAACGGCTTTACAATATTTCTAAGCTCTGCCTCTGAGGACATCTTCGCTTCCTGCAGTTCTCTGTCTTTTTTTGATTTTGCTTCTTCGACTTTCACTTCTGTTTTTTTCACTACTTTATGTTCCATCTGTTTCTCCATTGTCCCTTTGGGAAACAAGTGCCTTTTCTGTTGTTTCCTCACTTATTTTATTTCCGAACATATGGTTTATTATAACTTATCTCTCTATACAACGTCAAAGCCCTTTTCCTGGAAATGTCGTCTTGGGGAAGACACTTTCAGGAAAAGGCTCTTAGAAGGGAATGTGGCTGATCCTTGCCACTAACAATATTATCGTTTGAATTTATTATATCCCCGTTTTCTTTAAATTACCAATTGGTTATTCTCATGTACTTATAGGCATTTTCTATATGTCATATTCTATTGAATCCTTTCATTTTTCTATTATTATAGGTATTTTCTATTTCATTTTATCCTTATAGGAAAATACCAATTGGAAAAATTCATTTAGAAAAGCCTATACTATTCATAGAAAATAAATATGAATATTTAGGAGGTATTCGGTATGTCAATTACAGCGGAAACAGCGAAAGCTCATGCTAACGATCCTGCCGTATTATGTTGTAGAGGCAGAAGGCGGAATTACAATTGAACCAGCAACTTAGAGGATCCGGCAATCTTCGATGAATTAGTAGATTCAGGTCTTTTAAATCTTGATGGATGTCTGAAGATCGGACAGGTTCTGGGAGCAAAATTAACAAAGACAAGTGATTCTCTCTGTCCACTGACAGCAGACAATGTAGAAGGATTCAAGACTGATGATGAATTAGCAGCAGAAGAGGCTCCTGCCAAAGAGGAAGCTCCTGCTGAGGCTGCACCTGCTGCAAGCGTTCAGGGTGCTGTTACTACAATTAAGCATGGTAAAGTAGTCATCTCTATCAAAGAAGGAAAAGATATTTATCTGGAACTTCCTATCTAGTTTGAAGAGAACATACAAAATTTTCTTATAAGGACAAAATGGCAGATATCCCCAAATGATATCTGCCATTTTTATTCTTAATACTACATATTCTATTTTCTGCTTCTGCTGCTTCTTCAACATCTTCCGTCCAGTTCATTCTTCCATAACGCAATGTCACCGCATGGATCTCTTTCTGTAATTTCACAGATAACTGGTTCTTGCGGATTCTCCACTTCCAGTTTGTTCCGACAGTTGACGGTGTATTCATACGGCACTTGTTATCAAGGCCCAGATAATCTTGCATCGGGATCACGCACCATTTTGCTGCGCTTCTCATGATCAGACTGATCAGAGGCTTATTCAGTTCCGCCTCCGGTGTATAGGTATCACAGAGATATTCGCGGGTCAGCTTCTGCTCATCCTTACTGATGCTTCCCCACCAGCCGGCAAGTGTCTCATTGTCGTGAGTTCCTGTGTAAGCAACACTGTTCACCGGATAATTGTGCGGTAGATAGTCGTTCGCAGATCCGGAATCTCTCGAATCAAATGCAAATTCCAGCACCTTCATGCCTGGGAATCCGCTGTCTCTTACCAGATCACGTACGCTGTCCGTAACATATCCAAGGTCTTCTGCGATAACTGGTTTTTCACCCAGTGCTTCTCGTACTTTCCAGAACAGATCCATGCCAGGCCCCTTTCCCAGTGTCCGTCTACTGCCGTCTCTGCCCCGTATGGAATAGAAATATTCATCAAATCCACGGAAATGATCGATTCTTACCACATCATACAGGCGGAATACATAAGCCAGACGAGATATCCACCACTGATAGCCGGTTTCCTTATGATATCCCCAGCGGTACAGTGGATTTCCCCAAAGCTGACCTGTTGCGGAAAAACCATCCGGCGGGCATCCGGCTACAGCCACCGGCACATTCTCCTCATCCAGCTGGAAAAGTTCCGGATGAGCCCAGGTATCTGCACTGTCCATAGCTACATAGATCGGGATATCTCCGATGATCTGAATTCCTTTTTTATTGGCATATGCTTTCAACTGCATCCACTGCTCATAGAATTTAAACTGCATATACTGCTGGAATTCAATATCAAAATAGAGTTCTTCACGATAATAATCCATGGCAGGTCCCCAGCGCAGCTTGATATCATCTGCCCACAACTTCCATTCCACACCGTCAAATCTGTCTTTAACTGCCATAAATAATGCATAATCTGACAGCCACCAGCTGTTCTCTTCTACGAACTTCTGATATTCTGCATTCTCATGTACCTTACTTCTTTCGTAAGCTTTTCGAAGAAGCGGGTAACGCCCTTCGTAAATCTTTTTATAATCAATACTCCCTTTTGCTTTTCCCCAGTCTACGGCCTCACATTCCGCCTTTGTCAGAACACCTTCTTCCACCAGTGCCTCCAGACTGATGAAATATGGGTTTCCGCGAATGTAGAAAATGACTGATACGGGGAATCCCCGTAACTTGTAGGACCAAGTGGCAGGATCTGCCAGTAACTCTGACCTGCTTTCTTCAGCCAGTCTACAAATTCATATGCACTTTTTGAGAAACAGCCGATTCCATAGTCTGATGGAAGGCTGCTGATCGGCATGAGTATGCCTGCTGCTCTTTCGCTCATCTTTCTTTCCCTCTTCTTTTTCTATTTATTTTGATTTCCTTTTTGCTTTATATTTTTGCAGATGTCTTATTATAAAATGATCCATTATACCGTTATCATAACTCCATAATGATCCGATACAACCGGTGCATTCTTTCCGTTACAGATAACATTTGATGAGCGGACATCTGCCGGAATAATTGCCACTCCGTCTCCTAATACCTTATCTGAAAACACCGGATCCGGTACTTCACTTAAAGGCACTGCCTTTCCGGTTAACGGCGCAAGAACTACTTCTGGAACCTTTTTACTCTCATTCTCGTTCATAACGAAAACCTCCTCATGTTTTTTCTCATCTGCACTTCTTTTGCATTTGTTTTGTGCAACCGTTTGCATTAATTATATTCAGTTTTGCATTGTTTTCAATTAGTATTTTACTTTTTGCTCTGATTTCTACTTTTTTACAATTTTGCATTATTGTTTTTGTGCACTTTCCCTATGTTTTCTCATGCGTGCGTTTGCGCAATATTTCATGCAAATGCATTGCAATGTTGTTTTCTTTGCTGTAAAATAAAAAATATATGAAAAATCTATGATATCGGAACGTATAAAACAAGAATATCAGAACTACAAAACCAACGGAGGTTATCTTTATGGCAGTAACGATCAAGGACGTGGCTGCGCTGGCAGGAGTCTCTCCTTCCACCGTGTCCAGAACCTGTAAAAATAATCCATCTATCAGCGAAGAAACGAAAGAACGTGTCAGAAAGGCTATGGCGGAACTGGGGTATGAGCCGAATTTCCAGGCAAGCAATCTTGCCTCTCAGAATTCGCGTACCATTGGCATCATTCTCCCCGCTTCCGCAAAAGAAGTCTATGAGAACTCCTTCTATCTGGAAGCAATCAGGGAATCAGCCATTATTGTAATGGCAGACAGTATATGACAACAATTGTAACCGGGCAGGATGAAGCAGAGATCCTCGACGCCGTACGCTCCATGTCCAGAAGTGGTAAGGTGGACGGCTTCATCGTACTGTATTCCAAGAAAGAAGATCCCGTCATCGATTACCTTTTTAACGAAGGTCTTTTATATATTCTGATTGGAAAAGCAACACAGTATACCAACCAGACTATCTATATTGATAATGATAACCTGCTTGCCGGAAGAGAAGCGGCTGAATATCTTTATCAGCTTGGACACCGCCGGATTGCCTACCTTGGTTCCGACAGCTCCCTGATGTTCTCTGCCGATCGCAAAGCCGGTTACCAGCTTGCGCTTGCAAGCCACCAACTCCGGTTCGTCCGGAATATTGCGTGGAAGTAAAGAATGTATCAGAGAATAACGAAGAAGCCATACGCGGGCTCCTTATGCAGAAAGACCGCCCGACAGCAATCCTGGTCAGCGACGATATCCTTGCCGTCTCTTTAGAAAGAGTCTGTCTGGAAAACCATCTTGCAATCCCGGAAGATCTGTCGATCATCTCCTTCAATAACTCTTTGTTCGCAAGACTGACCTCACCACAGTTAACATCAATCGACATCGGAGCAGGCCAACTCGGAAGTGAAGCCGCTTCCCAGATCATCAACCACATAGAAAATCCAAATCTCCTTGCAACCAAGATCATTGTTCCTCACCACCTGATCGAACGGGACAGCTGTTGTAAAATATAACCTGTAAGAGATTTTGCTATAACATCATAAAACACAAAAGGAAATATATAATGTTATAAGGTTTTCTGCATAGCAAACGAAAACATTTACATTATATATTTCCTTTTCATTTTCATTATAAAATCTTAGATAAAAATTCCTTAAGACGAGGATCTTTTGGATTCTCAAAAAAATTCCTCCGGTTTTGCCTGTTCTTTTATCTGTCCCGCATCTATAAAGATAACTCTGGAACCAACTTCCTTGGCAAATCCCATCTCGTGTGTTACCACAACCATCGTCATGCCTTCTCTTGCAAGCTGTTTCATCAGCTCCAGTACTTCTCCTACCATCTCCGGATCGAGTGCCGATGTCGGCTCGTCAAACAGGATCACATCCGGATCCATTGCCAGCGAACGGACAATTGCAATTCTCTGCTTCTGACCGCCGGATAACTGCGATGGATACGAATCTGCCTTTTCGGCAAGTCCTACTCGTTCCAGAAGTTCCATTGCTCTTTTATCTGCCTCTTCCTTACTCTTTCCAAGAAGCTTGATCGGAGCAAGTGTAATATTTTCCATGATCGTCTTATGTGGGAATAAATTAAAATGCTGGAACACCATTCCCATCTTCTGACGGTGCTTGTTAATATCCACATGTTTGTCTGTAATATCCACACCTTCAAAATAGATATGTCCCTGATCCGGAACCTCAAGAAGATTCAGAGAACGCAGGAATGTTGACTTACCGGAACCGGATGGTCCTACAATAACGACCACTTCTCCTCTGTGAATCTCCTCGTCAATCCCATTCAGCGCATGGAAATCCCCGTATATTTTATGCAGACCTTCTACTTTGATCAGTACATCATCTTTCTTAGTGGTCACTGTTTCTCAACCTCCTCTCCAGTAAGCTGACAAGCTTGGTAAATATCATTACCATTGCCAGATAGATCAGTGCAACGGCGATCAACGGCATAAATGCATCATATGTACGGCTTCGAATGATATCCCCGCCTTTAGTCAGGTCCTGTAATGCGATATAACCGGATACAGAAGTTTCCTTTAACAGAGAGATAAATTCATTACAAAGTGTCGGGAGTACATTCTTAAATGCCTGTGGCATAACAATATACATCATCGTCTGTGCATAATTAAATCCAAGGCTTCGCCCTGCTTCAAACTGTCCGTTATCGATAGACATAATACCAGAACGGAATATCTCGGCAACATATGCACCCGAGTTAATACCAAATGCTACGATCGCAACGACAACCTTGCTGATATCAACACTTCCAAATATAATAAAGTAAATGATCATCAGCTGTACAACTACTGGTGTTCCACGGATCACCGTCAGATAAACTTTACAGATTGCATTCAGAATCTTCAATTTGCCGGTCTTATCATGTGTTGTACGGACAATTGCAATCAAAAATCCAAGTACTACACCAATCAATACTGCAAATACAGTAACCAGCAAAGTGATCTTCAGACCATCTGTAATATATCTCCAGCGGTTATCATCTATAAAATTCGAAATAAAACTACTTTTCAATTCCTGCATATTCTCATCCTACTCTTCTGGATTATTTCTTAACGATGATCATCTGTTTTCCTGTGTAATAGAATCAGAAAAAAATCTACCTGTTTCTCTCTTTCCTTTGTAACAGTCATACCAGCCGCACCAAAATCTGCTTTTCCGCTGTCAACTGCTGCAATAATTGAGTCAAATTCCATATCATTTACAGTAAGTTCCATACCGAGCTTATCTGCGATTGCCTGTGCAAAGTCTACATCAACACCAACAATCTTGTTATCTTCATAATATTCATATGGCTCAAATGCTGCATTTGTTGCCATCACAAGTTTACCATTAGAATGATCGACATCTGCCGGAGACTCATATCCTTTTTCTTCTGTTCCGTCGATATAATATCCAACGATCTTGTCAAATGTTCCGTCTTCTTTCAGTTCCTTGATTGCTGCGTTGAATTTGTCTTCCAGCTCTGTATTGCCCTTTTAAAGCACATTGCATAATCTTCTTCTACATAAGGTGTCTCAAGAATCTTCAGTCCGTCATTTGCATCTACAAATGCTTTTGCAGGCTCGTTATCAATAACAACTGCATCGATCTTTCCTTTACCAGTGCCTGTACTGCATCTGCACCTTTATTAAAACGCTCTACATGATCATCACCGAAATCATCAGAACAGTAGATATCGCCTGTTGTACCTGTCTGAACACCAATCTTTGCATCCTTAAGATCATCTGCACTTTCAATTTTCTTTTCTTCTTTTTTTAGATCCGCATGCTGCCATAGAACATACACATGCACCAATCAGCATTACACTGATAAGTTTCTTTAATTTCATAATCTTTTCCTCCATTCTTTTGACAAACTGTATAAAAATACATATATACTTAATATATTATCATGTTTTAATCAAAAAACAAGTGGATAATTCCACATATTCGCAAAACATCCACCCATTTTCTTTATACATTTCTATGCAATTACAGTCTGAATAATAGTCCATACAATGATCAGACCGCCCAAAACGATACGATAATATCCAAATACTTTAAAATCATGCTTCTTGATGTATCCCATAAGGAACTTGATCGCAATAACAGACATTCCAAAAGAAACTACACATCCAAGCATCAGAAATCCGAATTCTGCTGCTGTAAAGTGGAATCCGAATTTGATCAGTTTCAAAAGACTGGCACCAAACATTGCCGGAATTGCCAGGAAAAATGTGAACTCAGCTGCCACTTCTCTGGATACTCCGATGATCAGCGCGCCGACAATTGTTGCACCTGATCTTGATGTTCCCGGTATCAGGGCCAGCATCTGGAAGAAACCGATCCATAATAACATCTGTACACTTAACTGGGAGATCCTTGTCACAGAAGGTTTTTTGCCTGCATTATGATTTTCTACAACGATAAATAAGATACCATATACGATCAGCATCACTGCTACCGGAATCGGTTTATAGAAGATCTCATCCAGAATATCATTGAACAGAACTCCTACGATTCCTGCAGGTACCGATGCGATCAGTACCTTGATCCACATCTGCCAGGTCAGCATCTTCTGCTTGTGGCTCTTTCTTGGTGAAAAACGGGTTCAACTTATGAAAATACAGTACTACAACTGCCATGATCGCACCTAACTGAATAACCACATCAAACATCTCCATAAATGCATCACTCATACTTGGTTTCAGCACATTTCCAACCAGAATCAGATGTCCGGTACTGCTGACAGGAAGCCACTCTGTGATTCCCTCTACAATTCTAAAATTATAACCTTGATAATATCTAACATGTTGCGCTCCTTTCCTTAATCCAGCATATATTTTTCTATAAATTTCGCAACGCCCTCTTCGTCATTGGATAATGTCACATACTCTGCTGCTTCTTTTACGGAAGGAATGGCATTTTCCATTGCCCACCCGTTCCTACTTCTTTCAGCATCTTCAGATCATTGTTGCCATCTCCGAACGCCATGATTTCTTCTCTTGGAATTCCAAGAAGCTTTCCAAGTTCGATCATTGCTTTTCCCTTGTTCACTCCTGCTGCATTAATCTCCAGATTCATCGGAAGCGCTCCCGTGATCTCAATTCCCGGAACATCTTCGATCTCTTTTCTGGCCGCATCACGATCTTCCACAGAAGTAAATAACGCCTGGATCTTATCTACAGGAAGTTTCGTCTCATCAAATTTGACTCTCACATCATCCACTGCCACACGTGTAGACATAATATAATTCGCCATTGCCGGAACACTCAGATATTTACCAATATGTTCCAGTGCTTCCCGCGAGGCATAGCCTACGCCATCAAAATAAATCTCCCGAAATGTATCATAATGTTCGAATACGTCCAGCATTACTTCTGCAATATCATGTGGAAGCAGTTCCTCTACAATTGCTTCATTCTTCTCAAGATCTATAACTCTTCCGCCGTTCGCAGTAACCGCATAACGTATGCCCGGGAATTCCAGCAGTTCCTTTGGCACTCCCGTAATAGGTCTTCCCGTCGCCGGCATCACAATAATTCCCTGTTCAATCGCTCTTTTCAACACATCTTTCGTATATTGTGTCAACTCTTTGTCAGATTTTAAAAGTGTTCCATCCAGATCCATTCCAATCATTCTGGTTTTAATTTTCATATGTAATTAATTCCTTTCCTTCTCTTAAAAACATAAGAAGTTTCTTACTGATCTTATTCTCTCCCTGTTCATATGCCTTTTCTCCGTGATCGATCATTTTTTCAACGATATCTTTATTTCCGGCCGGAGCAAACAACACTGTATCTTTTCTCGGAATCATGATGATCAGATCATCCTTCAACTTGTCTGCGCAGACCTGCCAGATATGCTTAAAGCACACGGAACTTGCCTCATGATGTCCGTCTGCTACGATCCCATATCCCCCATACCAGGTATTCGCAATTACAAATTCTACATCTCTGTTCAGATTTTCACAAGCTTTATGATACAGTTTTATGATATCACATTCAGGTGGAAGCATGTTATCCTTTAAGATCTCATATATATCTTCCCCTCTTTTTAATTGCAAACACTACGTTCAGATCCCCAAGGAACCCAATTACAGGTGCATCTTCTTCCGAAAAATGCTTTCCATTCAAAGCCTGGGAATCCGTAAGCTCTGCTTTTATCCACGGATAGATCTGCTCACTGATATTTTCCAACCTATAATTTTCTTCTTCGTATTTTTTCATATTATATATATTCCTCTCTTATTCAGACATTCTACCTATTTATTTTATACATAATTCTTTCCTCTGTAAACCTTTTCCGAATTAGTTTACATAAAGTTTAATATATCTTTAACCTGCCAAAAGAAACCTAAAATTTGCTTTATAATGAATTTTGTTGTATAATAGATAAGCATTCGCGAAAAGGGAAAGGATATGTTTATGATAAGTATGAAAAAGAAACGAGCATTACGATCGGCTTTGGCAATTACCATCTGCACCGTAACAATTGCTTCTGTTAGTACTCCGGTATATTCAGCACCTTCGACAGATGAATTGGAAAATACCACCTCTGATCTCAAAGGTGAGTTAAACGATTTAAACAGCCAGTTATCTTCTTTAAGTAAAGAGCTGGACACTGCTTCCAGTCAGGTAGAAGATCTGGCTGCCAAAGTAGAAAAATCAAAACTGGATCTAGCTTCTGCCCAGCTTGACGAGGAAGCTCAGTATGATTCCATGAAAGATCGTATCAAATTCATGTATGAAGGCGGCGGAGCATCTCTGGTTCAGATTCTGCTCACTTCCGAAAATATGGGAGATTTTTCTGAATAAAGCTGAATATGTTGCAACTATCAGTAAGTATGACCGCTCTATGCTGGAAGAATTACAGCAGGTTCGTGCTAATGTAGAAAAGAAACAGAAAGATCTGGAAGAACAGCAAAGCAAACTTTCCGGACTTCAGGAAACATTGACAAGCAAACGTGATGAACTGAATTCAAAGATTTCATCCACTTCCGGAGAACTGGCAAATTATCAGGCACAGTTGGATCGTGCCAAAGCTGCCGAGGAAGCATTAAAGCTTGCACAGAATGATAAAATATCTGGCTCTGTAAAATCAGAAGCCTCAAAACCAAGTAACTCAACCAATACTACGAATAACGCGAATAAAACAAATTCAACAACAAACGGTTCGACTAATCAAAATAAAAAATAACACCACTAATAATACCGGCAACCATACTACCAACACAGGCAACAACACCAATGTATCTACAACGGATGTCGCATTATTAGCGGCAATCCTTCAATGTGAAGCAGGTAGTTATGATGGAATGCTTGCTGTTGCAACTGTTATCATGAACCGCGTAGCAAGCCCGGCTTATCCGAATACTCTGCGTGCTGTTATATACCAGTCAGGACAATTCGCTCCAACCTGGAACGGTTCATTGAATAAAGTACTGAGTAAAGGTGCTTCATCCACCGCTTATTCTGTAGCTCGGGCTGCACTTGGTGGTGCAAGACATTCTGCAGTTATCAATTGTCTGCAGTTCAGATCCGCGTCAACCGGTGTATCCGGAATCAACATTGGTGGAAATGTATTTTTCTAATTTTATTTAGTAGCTGACATTGTCTCCTGCATACTATGGTATAAAAAATAAGCCTCATTTTGAGGCTTATTTTTTATACCATAGTACACGGTAGAAATTAGCGGCAACACCTTTCCTGTATTAATATCATCTATTCATACTCCATAACATCGATCCATTTCATCAAGAAGTCTTTTTCCAGACGGATATCTTTCCCAAGCTCTGCAGCAGCTACGATTGGCAGCCATTGTTCTACATACTGTCTTGCTGTGTCACTCTTCTTGCAGAATAACTTAAGATAAAGATCTGCACTTTCCTGATCATGTAATGCAAATAACAGATATGTCATTGCAGCATCTGCACTTGCATTTCCCTGTGAAGCATGTGCCCAGTCGATCACTGTCATCTTTCCGTTCTTTTCAACAATCACATTACTCGGGTTAAAATCACCGTGACACAATTTCGTATGCTTCGGCATTCCTTCCAATCTGGTCAAAAGCTCATAACGTTCTGTTGCATCCAAATCTTTCAGACTTCTTATCTCATCTGCCAGTTTGTCTTTTAATTTCGGTAATGTTGTGGCCGTTTTGTTCTGTACTTTAAGCTGAAGATCTACAAAATCTGACATGTATTTTTCAAGATTGGCACGGTCAACTTTCATCATCTCTTCCAAAGTTTTTTCCTTCTCTGTTCTCAATGAGCAATGCCCATTCTCCATTAATCTGAGTTACCTCTTTTAATTTTGGAATATCCAATCCTGTTTCTTCAACTTTCACTGTATTCAATGCTTCATTAAATACCGCTGACTTCGGATGATCTGTTGCAAATATTTTAACAATACCTTCCTCTGTCTTATAAACTGATTTATAAGGTCTCTACGATTAAATTTTTCTTCTCAAGCTTCATACAGATTCCTCCTTTTATTGAATCTTTGGCCCCTTCCTTCTTGTTATCTGTATTATATACCTTATTATCAGATTTTTAAATAGTTTTTGATATTTTTTTCACTATTTTTTATCGTATATATTTATTGTTATTTTTTTAACATTATTATCCGTCTATTCTCCCTAGTAACAGATCCGATTCTGAAAATCATTCTACTCGAAACATCCCTTTACATTTTCCATCTTTCTTTGCATAAGAAAAAGTGCAACGTTGAACGCTGCACTTTTTCTATGCTAAATACATTATCCGATTTGCAAACAAAAACTCTTGGATATTATATTTTTGCCTGTTTTATTTTCCATAATAGCATTTCAGGTAGATTTCTTTCATCTCACTCATAAGTGGATATCTCGGGTTTGCACCGGTACACTGGTCATTAAATGCCTGTTCACTCATCTCATCCAAAGTCTCAAGGAAGTATTTCTCATCTACACCATAATCTTTGATTGTCTTCTTAATGCCAATCTTCTCTTTGAGTTCTTCCAGTTTAGCGATGAAGTTCTCAAATACTTCTTCATCTGTCTTACCTTTGCATCCTGCAAAACGTCCTAATTCTGCGTATCTTGCAAGTGCATGTGGATACTGATACTGAGAGAATGTTCCCATTCTTGTAGGTACTTCTGCAGCATTGTAACGCATTACATCTGTCAGGATTACAGCGTTAGCAATACCGTGTGGCAGGTGATGGAATGCACCTAATTTATGTGCCATGGAGTGATTCAGTCCGAGGAATGCATTTGCAAATGCCATACCAGCCATGCAGGAAGCGTCTGCCATTTTCTCTCTTGCGATCGGATCGTTTGCTCCGTTCTCATATGCAGATGGTAAGTAATCAAATACTGCTTTTACTGCCTTCATAGCAAGACCATCTGTAAAATCTGTAGCCATGATAGATACATATGCTTCGATTGCATGTGTCATTACGTCGATACCAGATGCACTTGTCAGTCCCTTAGGTGCTGTCATTGCATTGTCAACGTCTACGATGGCCATGTTTGGCATTAATTCGTAGTCTGTGATAGGCCATTTTACTCCTGTATCAGCATCTGTGATGATTGCGAATGGAGTTACTTCTGAACCTGTTCCTGAAGATGTTGGGATAGCTATAAAGTAAGCTTTCTTACCCATATGCGGGAATGTGAAGATTCTCTTACGGATATCCATAAAGTCCATAGCCATATCTTCGAATTTTGCTTCCGGATGCTCATACATTACCCACATAATCTTTGCTGCGTCCATGGCAGATCCACCGCCAAGAGCAATGATCGTATCCGGCTCAAATGCTCTGATCTGTTCTACACCTCTTCTAGCGCACTGCAGAGTTGGGTCTGGAGCAACTTCAAAGAAGCATGTATGCTGGATTCCCATCTGATCTAATTTATTTTCGATCGGTTTTACATAACCATTCTTGTACAGGAAACTGTCTGTTACGATGAACGCTTTCTTCTTATGCATTACAGTTCCGAGTTCATCTAATGCTACAGGCATGCAGCCTTTCTTAAAGTATACTTTCTCAGGTGTTCTAAACCACAGCATGTTTTCTCTCCTTTCAGCAACGGTCTTGATGTTAATGAGATGTTTCACACCTACGTTCTCAGATACGGAGTTTCCTCCCCAAGAACCACATCCAAGTGTAAGAGATGGAGCAAGTCCGAAGTTGTAAAGGTCTCCGATACCACCCTGTGATGAAGGTGTATTGATCAGGATACGGCAAGTCTTCATAGCCTGCTGATGTTTCTCAATCTTTTTCTGTCTGTGATGGGTGGATGTAAAGTGATGATGTATGTCCGTATCCACCATCTGCAACAAGCTGCTCAGCTTTTGCAAGAGCCTCATCAAATGTCTTAGCTCTGTACATTGCAAGTACAGGAGATAATTTCTCATGTGCGAATTCTTCTGAAATATCTACAGATTCCACTTCACCGATCAGGATCTTTGTAGCCTTCGGTACTTCAACACCTGCTAACTTAGCGATCTCATATGCTGATTTTCCAGGAATCTTATTATTTAATGCTCCGTTTATGATGATTGTCTTACGAACTTTATCAAGTTCTTCTCCCTTCTTGAGGAAGTAGCATCCACGGTATGCAAATTCTTTCTTAACTTCATCATAAATGCTGTCCAGTACAGTTACTGACTGTTCAGAAGCACAGATCATACCATTATCAAATGTCTTAGAATGGATGATGGAGTTAACTGCCATCTTGATATCTGCTGAATCATCGATGATAACAGGTGTGTTACCAGGTCCAACACCAAGTGCCGGTTTTCCTGAAGAGTATGCAGATTTAACCATTCCAGGACCACCTGTTGCAAGGATCTCATCTGAATCTCTCATAACTGTTGTTGTCAGCTCTAATGACGGAACATCGATCCATCCGATGATTCCTTCCGGCGCTCCTGCTTTTACTGCTGCATCAAGAACAACTTTTGCTGCTGCAATTGTACATGCCTTTGCTGCCGGATGTGGGCTGATGATGATTGCATTTCTTGTTTTCAAACAGATCAGTGTTTTAAAGATTGCTGTAGATGTCGGGTTTGTTGTCGGGATAACCGCTGCTACCAGACCAACTGGTTCTGCAATCTTTTTAATTCCGTACGCCTTGTCTTCTTCGATCACGCCGCATGTCTTATCGTTTTTGTACTTATTGTAAATGTACTCTGCTGCGTAATGGTTTTGATGATTTTATCTTCTACAAGACCACGTCCTGTCTCTTCTACTGCCATCTTAGCAAGCGGAATACGCATCTTATTTGCTGCCATCGCTGCTTCGAAAAAGATTTTGTCTACCTGTTCCTGTGTGTAAGTAGCAAATTTTTTCTGAGCTTCTCTCATTGCTTTCATCTTAGCTTCGAGAGCTTCTACATTATCAATAATCTCTGGTACTGCGTTTTTTTTTCTTTGTCGCCATGTTGATTATCCTCCTGTGAGTTTTTGTTTGTTTCGATGGTCTTAGTATAACCGTTTGTTAATTCTTTGTCAATAACATTTTGATATTTTTTCACATATTTGATATTTTTTTAACATGTAGCTTTTTTTCACCTTAAAACCTTCCAGTTTATGCTCTGTATGCAGTAACATGTGTGATTTTGGTGAATTAGGTTTTACAAAGTATTCCTCATACATTTTCTGAACGTCCTGATTTTCATGTGAGAACCGACGTTTTGCATTTTTATCCAGACTGTAAAGCTTCTGTCCTCTTTCATAAGCAAGTTCTCTTCCGTCATGAATTGGCTGTCCTCCACCGCCTACGCATCCTCCCGGACAAGCCATTACCTCTACGAAGTCATAATGAACTTCTCCTTTATTGATGCGATCCAGAAGAGCTCTTGCATTCCCAAGTCCGCTGACTGCTGCAGTTCTGACTGTTACATTATCGATCTGGAAATTTGCTTCCTGTATTCCCTGATTTTGATTAAATCCGGTACTTCTTACAGCTTTAAATGCATCTTCCGGTGGATTCTCACCTTTAAGCAGATAGTATGCAGTTCGAAGAGCTGCCTCCATTACACCTCCTGTTGCTCCGAAAATTACACCTGCTCCTGTTCCATCCTGCATTGGCCGGTCACTGTCAATATCTGCAAGTGTATCCGGACTGATATGCGCTGATTTGATCATCTTTGTCAGTTCTCTTGTCGTAATAACTGCATCGATATCATGTCCCGCATATTCCTGATAGAACAGTTCCATCTCCTTTTCCCCTTTTTTTGCCACACATGGCATTACAGATACTGTATAGATCTTCTCCGGACTTACGCCCAGCTTCTCTGCAAAATATGTCTTCATAACTGCACCGAACATCTGCTGTGGTGATTTTGCCGTTGAAAGTTGTCTCACCAGATGAGGATACTGTGATTTGATAAATCTAAGCCATCCCGGACAGCATGAAGTAAACATCGGACGCTCTTTTAATTCCCCTGCAGTAAATCTGTGCAAAAATTCCGTCCCTTCTTCCATGATTGTCAAGTCAGCTGAAAATGTTGTGTCGAATGCATAATCGACTCCCATTCTCTTCAAAGCATCAAGGATCTTTCCGACAGTTGCTTCCTTATCAGAAAGTCCAAATTCCTCGCCCCATGCTGTTCTTACAGCTGGAGCCACCTGTGCAACTACGATCTTATCCGGATCTGCAATTGCATCCCATACATCTTCTGTATCATCTCTTGCCCGTAATGCTCCCACCGGACAATGCGTAATACACTGCCCGCATAATGCGCATGAAGCTTCCTCTATCGTTCTGTGTCCGGCTACATTAATCGTTGTTCTTGATCCTGTTCCTTCTACATCCCATACACCAAGGCTCTGTACTTTTTCACAAACCTGTACGCACCGCATACATTTAATACATTTTGAAGAATCCCTGATCAGAGGGAATTCCTTGTTCCACGGTTGTCTTTCAATTTCCATCTTAAATGGAATCTCTATAATATTCAGATCATTGGCAACTGTCTGAAGACTGCAGTTGCCACTTCTCGAACAAGTTACACATTCACAGTCATGCTGTGATAGGATCAGTTCTACTGTCGTTCTTCTGTGCCTTCTTACCTTTGGACTGTTCGTATGAATGACCATTCCCTCTTTTGCAACATTATTGCAGGAGGTGATCAGCTTCTCTTTTCCCTCCAGTTCTACTACACAGACACGACAGGCCGCAATTTCATTGATTCCTTTTAAATAACAAAGTTTCGGAATAGGAATCCCATTCTGGGCTGCAGCTTCCATGATCGTGGTATTTTCTTTTACTATTATCTTTCTTCCGTCAATTGTAAGATTTACCATAATTTCTCTCTGCCTCCTTTAAATATTCCATATCCGAAATGATCACAGCGAAGACAGCGGCAGGCTTCCTGTTTTGCTTCTTTTTCTGTCATGCAGTTTTCAACTGCTTCGAAATCACAGACTCTTTCACATGCTTCTCTTTCTGTAAGATTCACTCTTCCGCAAGGTGTACGGTCATCCAGATGTGCCTCCGGGATTTCAACATCACAGGAAATCTCATGATGATATCCAAGATATTCATCAATGTTGGCTGCAACAACCTTTGCGGCCGCGATTGCTTTGATAACCGAAGCCGGTCCGCTTGCACAGTCTCCTCCTGCAAATACTCCAGGAAGATTCTCAAATGCTCCCGTACTTTTAGTAATGATCTTACCACGTTCAACCGGGATACCCGCCTGTTCGAAGTGATGTGTCTCAATATTCTGCCCAATTGCTACGATTAATACATCGCATGGTATGTAAATATCTTCTTCACCTGTAGGTTTGATACTTGCTCTTCCATCTCTGATCGAGCTTACCATCTGAGGTGTCACATAGATACCTTTTACATGATGATTCTCGTCTACATCTATAGATGCCGGTGCTTTCAGCGTCTGTAATTCTATGCCTTCCGCAACTGCTCCTTCGATTTCTCCAGGAAGTGCCGTCATGTCTGCTACTCTTCGTCTATAGACAATACTTACCTTCTTTGCACCCAGACGTTTTTGCTGTACGGACCGCATCCATTGATACGTTACCTCCACCAATAACAACCACTTCTTTTCCTGTCAGATCTATAATCTGGTTTTTTCCTACATTACGTAAGAACTGCACTGCGGAAATGATTCCGTCTGCATCTTCATTCTCTAATCCTAATTTTTTATCTGTACTTGCTCCGATCGTGATCAGAACAACATCATACTGTTGTCTTAATTCCTGGATCGTAATATCCTGTCCGATCTTCAGACCATTCTTCACCTGTACACCTGTCTTCAGGATTGCGCGGATATCATCGTCCAGTCTTTCTTTTTGAAGTCTGTAGTTCGGGATACCATAACGAAGCATTCCGCCCAATTCCGGCAGCATCTCATATACGGTTGTCTGATGTCCCATTAACTGCAGATAATATGCTGCACTTAATCCTCCAGGTCCGCCGCCAAGGATTGCGATCTTCTTACCTGTACTTGGTGCGCACTGCGGAGGATCTACTTCTCCTGCAAAATCTGCTGCTACACGCTTCAATCCACGGATATTAATAGAATCATCTACCATGTTTCTTCTACATCTTGCCTCACATGGATGCTCACAGATAAATCCACATGTGGTCGGGAATGGATTATCCTTTCTGATCAGACGGATTGCATCCGCATATCGTCCTTCCCCTACCAGTGCGATATATCCAGGAATATCTACATGTGCCGGGCATAAAGATACACATGGTACCGGCTGATTATATGTACAGGTACAACGTCCGTTCTTGATATGCTCGATATAATCATCGCGATATCCGATCAGTCCCTTATATACCATATGCGCTGCCTCATATCCAATCGCACAGTCGGCAGATTCCATAATAGAAAGTGCTGTCTGTTCCATAATATCTAATGTCTTCATTGTCGCTTTTCCATCCAGTACTTCACGGATGAAATTATTAAGCTGTCCTAATCCTATACGGCAAGGCACACATTTTCCGCATGTCTGTGCATGACATAACTCAAGAAATGCTCTTGCCATATCTACTGGACATAACCCCGGTGGACTCGATTCAATTCTTCTTTCCAGATCTTTATAGAGGCCTTCCATTACGATCTTTGCTCTTTTTGGAGAGGCAATTTCCAGTCTGCTCATTCTTTATCCCTACCTTCCATTTCATTTATCAATTTATAGTCCAAATAAATTGTAATTATCAGTCTTTTGAACAATGTAATATTAACTGCGTTGATGATATTATATCATTTATTTGATAATTTGTAATCATATTTGTTAATAGTAGTAAATTTAACGCTATAGTCAGATTTTTAACAAATCTTGAATATTATTCCGTACAAAAAAATATATTATATATGCAAACTGTTCCGTTCACTTCGTTCAAAGCCACTGTTTGCATATATAATATATTTTTTTCTGGTTTCAATATCGAATTTTATAAAAAAAAAGAGGAACCCCTTTTGGTAGTTCCCCCTCTTTATAAAATTGACTTCTAACTATACAAGTTCGATCAGAACTTCCATAGCTGCATCACCTTTACGCTGAGCAATCTTAACGATTCTTGTGTATCCACCGTTACGATCTGCATATTTTGGAGCAATTTCATCGAATAATTTAGCTACGAGATCAACTTCTTTTGTATTTTTCTTCTTTCCAGCCTGTGCAGTTGGAACTTCCTTTACAGGATAAAGAACCTTCAGCATCTGACGTCTAGCGTGCAGTCTGCTTGGCTTATCTTTCTTGATTGTCTTCTCAACTTCGTCATATACAGTAACTTTCTTACCGTCTACAACTTCTTTTACTCTCTTGCCATCTTTATCTTTGCGGGCAACTTTAGCTTTTACAGTAACTTCTTCGAAGTTATCTTTTTCTTTAACAGCTAATGCGATAAGACCTTCAGCGATCTTGCGGATCTCTTTAGCCTTAGCTTCTGTTGTAACGATCTTTCCGTTATTCAGAAGTGCTGTTACCTGGTTTCTTAATAATGCTTTTCTCTGGCTTGATGTTCTGCCAAGTTTTCTATATTTTGCCATTTTAAATATCCTCCATTATAACACTTGGTTATGCTTCTTCGGGCTTACTAGCCAAATGCTCTGCCATGCACTTTCGGGCTTACTGACAGATTATTCTTCACCTTTACTCAGGCCTAAGCCTAACTCATCTAATTTTGCAAGTACTTCTTCCAGAGACTTACGTCCAAGGTTACGTACTTTCATCATATCTTCAGATGTTCTGTTTGTGAGCTCTTCTACCGTGTTGATTCCGGCTCTCTTCAGACAATTATAGGAACGAACGGATAACTCAAGTTCATCAATGCTCATCTCAAGCACTTTCTCTTTCTCATCGTCTTCTTTCTCGATCATGACTTCAGCAACCTGTGCTACTTCTGACAGATCAATAAAGAGTTTCAGATGCTCGCTCAATACCTTTGCAGCCAAACTTACAGCTTCGTCCGGAAGCAGTGTGCCGTTTGTGTATACATCTAATGTCAGCTTATCAAAGTCTGTAATCTGTCCGACACGGGTATTCTCTACTGTAAGGTTCACTCGTTCCACTGGGTGTAAATAGAATCGATTGGGATTACTGCGATTGGCAGTTCGTCATTTTTATTCTTATCGGCACTCACGTAGCCTCTTCCATTTGTAATGGCCAGTTCCATATACAGCTTGCTGTCTGGTCCGCCGTTTAATGTAGCGATTACGGTTTCCGGATTCATGATCTCGATATCCTGGTCAACCTGGATATCAGATGCTCTTACCACGCCTTCGCCTTCGAACTCGATATAAGCTGTCTTAGGCTCATCAGATTCAGATGTGTTTTTGATTGCCAGAGATTTCAGGTTCATAATAATCTCTGTCACATCTTCCTTTACGCCCGGAATGGAACTGAATTCATGCAGAACACCATCAATCTTAACCTGGCTGATTGCTGAACCAGGAAAAGATGAAAGCATAATTCTTCTGAGGGAATTACCTAAAGTTGTACCATAACCTCTTTCCAAAGGTTCCACAACAAATCTTCCATATTTCTTATCATCTGAAACATCTGTTATTTCAATATTGGGTTTATTAAAATCAAACACTAAGTCCACCTCCTGTGGGTTACGGTTTATTATTTAGAATATAACTCGACGATTAACATCTCATCTACAGGAACATCGATTGCTTCACGTTTTGGAAGTTCTTTTACTGTTCCTTTCAGGTTTTCCAGATCAGCTTCTAACCATTCTGGAACAAGACGTCCGCCTGTAACCTCAACGATCTCTTTGTATCTTGGTGAGCTCTTTTAGCTTCTTTGATTTCTACAACATCTCCAGCCTTTACAAGGTATGAAGGGATGTTGATCTGTTTTCCGTTTACAAGTACGTGCTTGTGGTCAACGATCTGTCTTGCTTCACGTCTTGTTCTAGCAAGTCCAAGACGGAATACTACGTTGTCAAGTCTGGACTCTAAGAAGGATCATCAGGTTATCACCTGTCATACCATTCATCTTAGATGCTTTTTGAAGTAGTTCAGGAAAGGTTTCTCTAATACACCATAGATGAATTTAGCTTTCTGTTTCTCACGTAACTGAAGACCATACTCGCTCATCTTTCTATTGGATCTCTTTAACTGTCTGTTGGACTTTTTATCAATTCCTAAATATACTGGATCCATACCGAGGGATCTACATCTTTTAAGAACCGGAACTCTATTTACTGCCATGTTTTAATTTTCCTCCTATATAATTCGGACACATACAATCCGTTAACGTAGTGAATAATAATAGTACTAGACTCTTCTGCGTTTTGGTGGACGGCAACCATTGTGTGGTACTGGTGTAACGTCTCTGATGCTTGTTACATCGATTCCGCATGCCTGCAGGGCACGAATTGCTGCTTCTCTACCTGAACCTGGTCCTTTAACCATTACGTCAACTGATTTTAAACCATGTACTAATGCTGCTTTAGCTGCTGTTTCAGCTGCCATCTGAGCTGCATAAGGGGTAGATTTTCTTGAACCTCTAAATCCCAGACCGCCTGCACTTGCCCAAGAAAAGGCATTTCCCTGAGCATCTGTTAATGTAACGATTGTGTTATTAAAAGATGACTGAATGTGAGCCTGTCCATGTTCAACGTTTTTCTTGACACGTTTCTTTGTCACTTTTTTGTAACTTTCTTTGCCATAATAAAACTAACCTACTCTTTCCTTAAATAAATTATTTCTTCTTGTTTGCTACTGTTCTCTTAGGACCTTTTCTAGTTCTAGCATTTGTCTTAGTCTTCTGACCACGAACTGGAAGTCCTTTTCTGTGACGGATTCCTCTATAACATCCGATTTCCTGTAATCTCTTAATGTTGAGGGCGATTTCTCTACGAAGATCACCTTCTACTGTCTGAGTCTCATCGATTACAGCACTGATTTTCTTTACATCGTCGTCTGTAAGATCTCTACAACGAATATCAGGATTAACTCCTGCTTCTGTTAAGATACGAGTTGCACTTGTTCTACCGATTCCGTAGATATAAGTTAAACCGATCTCAACACGTTTGTCTCTTGGTAAGTCTACACCTGCAATACGAGCCATGTGAATTTCCTCCATTTTCTTTCATTGTTAATTGTCTTTAATAGGGGACATGATTTTGTCCCAGGCATGTTCGGTATCATGCCCTTTCCGGCCACCGCTCATGTTATGGAAACTATGCGGTAATGACGAGCCGGCATTAGAAGCAATATACGAGGATCGTCACCGGTCTTTCGGGTGCGCCTTGTATATTTGAAATAGTATCCACACCGCCTGGCGTGTCCACTATCAGCCGCCTAAATACATCAAACATTGCTCAGAATTAACCCTGACGCTGTTTGTGCTTTGGATTTTCGCAGATAATGCGAACGCTTCCTTTTCTTTTAATTACTTTGCATTTTTCGCAAATTGGTTTTACTGATGATCTAACCTTCACGGGGATCCTCCTTTCATCCATTGCTATGCCTTTGTTGCTACACTGCTTTCTGTTGAAATCGCAACTCAGAGATTCCAGCGCATAAATACACCTAGAAAACGTGCTTATATAGTATAGCATTTATTTGCAAGATAAGTCAATAGTTTTTTGACTTATTTTTACACATTTTTGTTAGAATTCTTATTTATCTCTCCAGATGATTCTTCCTTTTGAAAGATCGTATGGTGACAGCTCTAATGTTACTTTATCTCCCGGCAGGATCTTGATAAAGTTCATTCTCAGCTTTCCGCTGATGTGAGCTAATACCTGATGTCCATTCTCTAATTCTACCTGAAACATTGCGTTTGGTAATTTTTCTACAACTGTTCCTTCAATTTCTATTACGTCAGCTTTTGACATTCTATCTTCCTCCTATTCTTCTCTTCTTTCATCCAATCCTTAATTAACTTTCTTATGCCTGCATCATCAAGTTCTTTCATATTATATATTCCGTGAACGATCTGTACATTCTTTTTTGCTTTTTCTTCAGTGTTTTTCTTCGGATGGCCGAGTGTTCTGATGCGGCCATCCACCAGATATACATATGTATCATCCACTTTTTTATGATATACATCTGTGCTTTATCATGTCCGGCTTTTTGATCTTGCAAGCATTCCTGCTTCATACATCACCATATCTGTTTCCTCTTATTATATCCGTCTATTCATTGTCACAGGTTAAGGACAGAATTCTAGGTTCGCCTTCGGTGATCAGTATCGTGTTCTCATAATGTGCCGATAAAGAACCGTCTCTTGTTACAACTGTCCAGTCATCATCCAGCCAGTCAACTTCGTAAGTTCCTATATTGATCATCGGCTCGATGGCAAGTGTCATACCGGGCTCTTAATTTTACACCCTTGCGTCCCACTTCATAATTCGGGATTTCCGGTGCCTCATGAAGCGCTGTTCCGATTCCATGTCCACAAAGATCTCTTACAACACCATAACCTCTTTCTTTCGGCATATCTGCCGATCGCACCGGATATATCAAATAGATGATTCCCTGCTTTGGCATATTTTATACCCTCAAAAAGCATTCTTTTGTAACCTGGATCAGTTTTTTCGCTTCTTCACTGACTTCACCGACCGCATGTGTTCTTGCTGCATCCGAATGATACCCCTTATAGATTACCCCGGCATCCAGACTGACAATATCACCTTCATGAATGATTCTGTGTTTATCCGGAATTCCATGAACAACTTCCTGGTTCACCGATACACAGATCGATGCAGGGTATCCATTGTAATTCAGGAAAGAAGGAATACATCCATAGCTTCTGATGATTTTCTCCCCAGTGTATCAATATCCTTGGTACTCATTCCCGGGTGAAGTGCTTTTTCCAGTTCATTATGTACACGTTCGAGTATCTTTCCGGCTTCCGCCATCAATTCGATTTCTCTTTCAGATTTAATCGTGATTGCCATAGTCTTATGCTCCAAGTATCTCTACAATTGCTGCAAATACATCATTGATGTCAACCGTTCCGTCTACTGTCTTTAAAATACCTGCTTTAGTATAATAATCGATCAAAGGCTGTGTCTGCTCATGATATACATTCAGTCTCTTCTGTACTGTCTCCGGTTTGTCATCGTCTCTTAAAATAAGCTCTTTTCCGCATACATCACAGATTCCTTCTGTCTTGGTCGGTGCATATACCAGATGATAAGTTGCTCCACATCCTACGCATGCACGGCGTCCACCCATGCGCTTTACAATATTCTCATCCGGAACATCCACATTGATTGCATAATCAATCTTGTCACCTAATTCAGTCAATGCCTTATCAAGTACCTCTGCCTGAGGAATTGTTCTTGGGAAACCATCCAGAACATAACCATTCTTACAATCATCCTGCTGTACACGATCTACTACCAGATCTACTACCAGTTCATCCGGAACTAACAGTCCCTGATCCATGTATGTTTTTGCCTTATTTCCCAGTTCTGTTCCGTTTTTAATATTTGCTCTGAATATATCACCTGTAGATACATGAGGAATATCATATTTCGCTGCAATCTTTTTTGCCTGTGTTCCTTTGCCTGCTCCAGGAGCGCCTAACATGATAATTTTCATTGGCAGTTCCTCCTTATAGCATTTTAACCCGCGACAAAAAAATCTTCCCGCGAGTCAAAATATTAGCTATTTAAAAATCCCTTTGTATGTTCTTACAAGCGTCATTGAATCAATTTGTTTAAGTGTTTCCAATATTACACTGACAATAATGATCAGAAGTACCGCCAAAGGATACTTTTGCTCCAAGCCATCCATTAAAAATATCGGAACAATCTGTACCAGAATCAATCCGCATGCACCAACAAAAATAATATAATTCAAGATTTTTGTCAAATATTCTACTGTTGGTCTTCCCGGACGAATTCCCGGTATGAATCCACCGCTCTTCTTCATATTATTTGCAATCTCCAATGGATTAAATGTAATTGAAGTGTAAAAATATGCGAAAAGAATACAGTCAGGACAATATATAATACCAGTCCCCAAGAGTATTTAATCTGTTCCGGATTGCACCAGTTACTCTGATTCAATCCTCGAAGTATCTCACTTCCGATTCCGGTTCCGTTATCTTTTCCAAGGAATGATGCAATTACAATTGGAAATTGCATCAATGAAGATGCAAAGATAATCGGGATAACACCTGCAGTATTAACTTTCAGCGGAATGTTCGTGGACTGTCCACCGTAAGTTCTTCTTCCCATCACCTTCTGTGAATACTGTACTGCAATTCTTCTTTCTCCATCCTGCAGGATTACGGTAAATACGACCAATGCAAGAATGATTGCAATGATTACACATACTGCAAGACAAGCGGAAGCAATCGCTTTTCCTTTCACGAACTGGTCAAATAACGTCTTCATATCACTCGGAATACGAGAGATAATGTTGATCACCAGGACAATAGAAATACCATTGCCCACACCTTTTATGTAATCTCTCACCAATCCACATCAGAAAAGCTGATCCAGCCGTGAGTGTTAATACGACAATTGCTGCATTAACAAAATTATACTTCACCAGAAGTCCCTGACGTCCAAATCCGACCGCCATAGCTCAGATTCAATTAAAAGCAAGACCAACGGTAAGATATCTTGTAATAGCAACAATTTTCTTTCTTCCGGTCTCGCCGTCACGCTGCATTTCTTCCAACTTAGGAATAGCAATAGTAAGCAGCTGCACTATGATGGATGAAGTAATATAAGGTGTAATGCTTAAGGCAAATACAGACATTTGCTCAAAAGAGCCACCGGTGAAGGCGTTAAATAAATTGAACGCCTCTCCAGTGTTTGAGCAAAGAAATTCTTAATATATTCACCATTTACGCCTGGTGTTGGCAACTGCGATCCAATTCTGTATTACGATTAACATTAAAAATGTATAAAATAATCTTTTTCGAATATCTTTTATCTTGAATGCCTTACGGAGTGTCTTCCAGCATTAGATCACCTCTGCTTTTCCACCTAATGCCTCGATCTTAGCTCAACAGCACCTGCGCTGAATGCATCAGCCTGAACTGTAAGTTTCTTAGTAAGTTCGCCATTTCCAAGGATCTTAACTCCATCCTTTGGATTTGTAACGATACCCTGCTCGATTAATGTATCTACAGTTACAACTGTATCATTCTCAAATACTTCAAGAGCACTTACGTTGATTCCAACGATTGTCTTAGTGTTTCTGTTTGAAACCTCTCTTAGGCAATCTTCTATATAAAGGCATCTGACCACCTTCAAAGCCTGGTCTTGGAGCGCCGGAACGAGCTTTCTGACCTTTGTGGGCCTTTACCAGCTGTCTTACCGTTTCCAGAACCGTGTCCACGGCCTCTTCTGAAATTATCACTCTGTTTTGCTCCATCAGCAGGTCTTAAGTTTGATAAATCCATTGTGACGTTACCTCCTTATCTGAATTTTGCCTCTTCTTCAACCTTAACTAAATGTCTAACCTGCTGTAACCATACCCTCTGGTAGCTGCATTATCTGGAAGTACAACAGTTTTGTTCAGCTTCTTAAGTCCAAGTGCCTCAACTGTTCTTTTATGCTTAGGTATAGCTCCAATTGTAGATTTTACTAACGTAACTTTTAAGTTTGCCATTTCAATCTTAACCTCCTGCCATCGGGCTTATTCTTCTGATTAGCCTAAGATCTCTTCAACAGATTTGCCGCGAAGTCTTGCAACATCTTCCGGTGACTTAACGTCTCTGAGTCCTTCGATCGTAGCAAGAACGACATTCTGTTTATTGTTTGATACCTAGAGATTTTGTACGAATGTTCTTGATTCCTGCCATCTCGATGACGGCACGAGCCGGACCACCAGCGATAACTCCGGTACCTTCTGGAGCCTTCTTCAGTAATACATTAGCACTTCCGAACTTTCCGATATAAATCATGTGTTACACTTGTCATTTTCATCTAATGATACGCTGATGATTTTCTTCATTGCATCTTCTTTACCTTTGCGGATTGCTTCCGGAATTTCTGCTGCTTTTCCTAAACCTGCACCAACATGGCCATTTCCGTCACCAACAACTACTAAAGCTGTGAATCTCATATTACGGCCACCCTTAACAACTTTGGTTACACGTTTAATTGATACTACTTTTTCGTATAATTCTAACGAATTAGCATCAATACGTTCCTGTCTCATCTGTGCTCCTCCTTCTAGAAATTCAACCCAGCTTCTCTAGCTGCGTCTGCCAGTGCCTACCTTACCCTGGTAAATGAAGCCGCCTCTATCGAAGACAACGTCTGTAATACCTTTTTCAAGTGCCCTCTCAGCAATGACTTTTCCAAGTATGCTGCAGCATCAACATTGTTAGTTTTCTCCAGGTTTGCTTTCACTTCTTTCTGAAGAGTGGAAGCGGAAACCAGTGTATTTCCAACTGTGTCATCAATAATCTGTGCATACATATGATTATTACTTCTAAACACTGCTAAACGAGGTCTCTGCGTAGTTCCGCTGAAACGGTTGCGTAATTTTTCTGTGTTGTTTACACGAACTTCACTTCTTGATTTCTTGCTAACCATTTTCACACTCTCCTTACTTATTTTTTACCAGTCTTACCAACTTTACGTCTGATAACTTCATCAGCATACTTAATTCCTTTACCTTTGTACGGCTCAGGTCTTCTCTTATCCCGAATCTCAGCTGCATACTGGCCAACTTTTTCTTTACTGATTCCTTTAACAGTGATCTTGTTCTGACCTTCAACTACTGTCTCAACGCCTTCAGGATCTTCCATCTCAACTGGATGAGAATAACCAAGGTTCAGTGTTAATTTGTTACCTGATTTGGCTGCTCTGTATCCAACACCGTTAACTTCCAGGACTTTCTGGTATCCTTTTGTAACTCCAATAACCATGTTGTTGATGAGTGTTCTTGTAAAACCGTGTAAAGATTTCATTTTCTTGAGATCGTTCGGTCTTGTTAACAGTTACTTCTTCGCCTTCAACCTTAATTTCCATTTCTGTCGGAGGCTCTCTTGTAAGAGTTCCTTTCGGACCTTTCACAGTCACTACATTGTTCTCTGCGATTCTACAGTTACGCCTGCCGGGATAGCAATCGGATGTCTTCCGATACGTGACATACCATTGTTCCTCCTTAACTTAGATTCTCGGAAAGCTGCTTATGGCTTCTCTGTTTTCAGTTTCTATTTCTTAGTCTTGCTAGATTCAGGCTGTGCTTTTTGTTCACCTTCACTAAGTTGCCGCGGGTTTCTTACCAAATATAGCAGAGAACTTCTCCACCAAACGAACAAAGAACTTTCCGCCTACGCCGGCAGCTTTTGTCAGTGATTACACCGTGGTTTGTAGAAATGATCGCTGTTCCCAGTCCTCCGAGTACTCTCGGAAGATCTGCGCTGTTTGCATAAACACGAAGTCCCGGTTTTGAGATTCTTCTAAGTCCTGTGATAACTTTCTCGTTCTTATCAGCACCGTATTTTAATGTAATGTGGATTGTTTTGAATACTCCATCCTCGACGACGTCGTATTTTTCGATATATCCTTCATCTAATAAGATATTAGCGATTGCAAGCTTCATCTTGGATGCCGGAACATCTACAGTATCATGTTTAGCAGTATTTGCATTACGGATTCTTGTAAGCATATCTGCGATTGGATCACTCATTGTCATTGTGATTTGTTCTTTCTCTCCTCGCCAGACTTTTGGGCGCTTACCAACTTGCTTTCTTAACACCTGGAATCTGTCCTTTATATGCTAACTCACGGAAGCAGATACGGCAGATACCATATTTTCTCAAATATGCATGCGGACGACCGCAGATTCTGCAACGGCTATATTCTCTTGTAGAGAATTTCGGTTGACGCTGCTGTTTTACTTTCATTGCTGTCTTAGCCATAATTTTCCTCCTATTTTGTAAAAGGCATGTTGAACTGTGTAAGCAGCTCACGAGCCTCTTCATCTGTATTCGCTGTTGTAACGAAGATGATATCCATACCTCTTACCTTATCTACCTTATCATACTCGATCTCTGGGAAGATCAGCTGTTCTTTAATACCGAGAGCGTAATTTCCTCTTCCGTCGAATGCGTTAGGATTTACTCCTCTGAAGTCACGTACACGTGGGAATGCTAAGTTAACCAAACGGTCAACGAACTCATACATCTTCTCTCCTCTTAATGTAACTTTACAACCAATCGGCATACCCTCTCTGATCTTAAAGTTAGCTACGGACTTCTTAGCTTTACAAACTACAGCCTTCTGTCCTGTGATCTTCTCCAGATCAGCAATAGCAGCCTCCAGAAGTTTTGCGTTATCTTTTGCCTCACCTACACCCATGTTGACAACAACCTTGTCGAGCTTTGGTACTTCCATGATATTCTTATAACCAAACTTATTGATCATAGCATCTACGATCTCGTTCTGGTACTGCTCTTTCAGTCTACTCAAAGCTTTGGACCTCCTTCCTCAAATTAATCGATCACTTCGCCTGTTGCCTTAGCAACACGTACTTTCTTGTCGCCGTCAATCTTGAAACCGACTCTTGTTGGTTTTCCGTTGTGTACGTACATTACGTTTGACGCATCAATGTAACCTTCCTGGTGAACGATTCCACCATTCTGGTTTGCAGCACTTGGTTTTGTGTGCTTTGTCAGCATATTTACGCCTTCAACGATAACCTTTCCGTCTTCTGGTTAACAGCGATAACTTTGCCTTCTTTGTCTTTATCTTTTCCAGTAATTACCTTTAACCATATCACCTTTTTTAATCTTCATTGTTGACATCAAAGTACCTCCCCTACAATACTTCCGGAGCTAAGGAAACGATCTTCATAAAGTGTTTCTCTCTGAGCTCTCTGGCTACTGGTCCAAAAATACGTGTTCCACGTGGGTTCAAATCGTCTTTTATAATAACAGCAGCATTTTCATCGAATCTGATGTAGGAACCGTCTTTACGACGAGCACCGCTTACAGAACGGACAACTACAGCTTTTACGACGTCACCTTTTTTAACAACACCGCCTGGTGTTGCATCTTTAACAGTCGCAACGATTACATCTCCGATATTTGCGTATCTTCTTGTAGAGCCGCCAAGTACACGGATGCACAGTAACTCTTTCGCGCCTGTGTTGTCTGCTACTTTCAGTCTGCTTTCTTGCTGTATCATGCAGGTTTCCCTCCTTCAAATAATTATTTTTGCTTTCTCCATGATCTCCACAAGTCTCCATCTTTTGTCTTTTGACAGAGGTCTTGTTTCCATAACTTTTACTGTATCTCCAACTTTGCACTCATTGTTCTCGTCATGTGCTTTTAGCTTGTATGTTTTTTTTACGATCTTCTTATAAAGCGGGTGCTTTACATGATCTTCCACGGCAACAACGATTGTTTTATCCATCTTGTTGCTTACGACCTTACCCGTACGGGTTTTTCTAAATTTTCTCTTCCACAGTTGTTCTCCTTTTCATTTTGGGAGAGATTTTCAATCGTCCAGCCTTTTCTGTGATCAGAGTCTGAATTCTGGCAATATTTTTCTTACTTCCTTAATCCTGCTTGTATTGTCCAACTGGTTTGTGGCGTTCTGGAATCTTAAATTGAAAAAGTTCCTTTTTAGCAGCTACTAATTCTTCATTCAGCTCTGCAGCTGATTTTGTTTTTAACTTCGTTAACAAACGTATTAGTTTTCACTGTTATCACCGCCTTCTAAGTCTGCGCGAGAAACAATTTTACATTTGCAAGGTAATTTATGCATTGCAAGTCGAAGTGCCTCTCTAGCTGTTTCCTCTGGTACTCCTGCAATCTCAAACAAGAACGCGTCCCGGTTTAACAACAGCTACCCAGTACTCTAAGGTTCCTTTTCCAGAACCCATACGTGTCTCAGCTGGTTTCGTAGTTACAGGTTTATCAGGGAATATTTTGATCCAAACTTTACCACCACGTTTGATATAATGAGTCATAGCGCAATACGGGCTGCTTCGATCTGATTTGAACGGATCCAGCAGGCTCCAATGCAACAATACCATATTCACCGTTTGTAATCTTGGTTACCGCGAAGAGCCTTACCTTTCATGGAACCACGGAATTGTTTACGACGTTTTACTCTTTTTGGCATTAACATGATTATCTATCTCCTTCCTTAACTGCTTTCTCCGGAAGAACTTCGCCTTTGTAGATCCAAACTTTAACACCGACTTTTCCGTAAGTTGTGTCAGCTTCAGCGAATCCGTAATCGATGTCAGCACGAAGTGTCTGCAGAGGAATTGTTCCCTCACTGTAGAACTCTGTACGAGCCATATCAGCACCACCAAGACGTCCGGATACGGAAGTCTTAACTCCGAGTGCTCCAGCCTTCATAGTTCTTGACATGCATGATTTCATTGCACGTCTGAAAGAAATACGATTTTCAAGCTGCTGTGCGATGTTCTCAGCTACTAACTGAGCATCTTTATCCGGTCTCTTGATTTCTTTGATGTCAACGATTAACTTTTTATCTGTAAACTGTGCTAATTCACCTTTTACTTTCTCGATCTCTGCTCCGCCTTTACCGATTACAACACCAGGTTTTGCTGTGTAAACGATAATCTTTACGCGGTCAGAAGCTCTTTCGATTTCAATTTTAGAAATACCAGCACTGTATAATCTCTTCTTAAGATATGTTCTGATTTCATGGTCTTCCACTAAGCAGTCTGCGAAATCTTTCTCTGCATACCATTTGAGTCCCAGTCTTTAATAACACCGACTCTTAAGCCATGAGGATTAACTTTCTGTCCCATGTGTGTTCTCCTTATCTTTCATTCAAGCACGATTGTGATGTGGCTCATTCTCTTCTCGATTCTGTAAGCTCTGCCCTGTGCTCTTGGGTGGATTCTCTTCATTGTTTGAAGCATATCTTGATTGTATGCTAAAATACCGAGTGCTGTCTGTACATCCTTACCTCTGATGGCATCAAGAACGTAGCATGCCTTCTGAACAGATATTCTTGCGTAAGAAATTTAGCTGAAGGTCTTGTATCTCTACGCGTTTCTTTCTCTTTTAATCTGAGATCTATGTCCTTTAGCCATGAATAAACCCTCCTTTCATAATTCATACATTGAATCTTATTTCTCAAAAAACGTCCGTTCCGCAACGTTTTTCTTCTCGTCTTTTCCATGACCTCTGTAAGTTCTTGTGGAAACGAACTCACCAAGTTTGTGACCTACCATATCTTCTGTCACATATACCGGTACATGTTTTCTTCCGTCATGGACTGCAATCGTGTGACCCACAAAGCTAGGGAAGATTGTAGAACGACGTGACCAGGTTTTAATGACTGTTTTATCTCCGGATTCGTTCATGGCATCGATTTTCTTTAACAGATGCGCATCAGCGAATGGTCCTTTTTAATGAACGTGACACTACGTTTTACCTCCTTTATTTCGGTTCTGCGCCAAATTACTTTGTAAGCGCTTTACCATCTCTACGACGGATAATCATCTTATTCGACTGTTTGTTTTTCTTTCTTGTCTTGTAACCAAGAGCAGGTTTGCCCCAAAGGTGTACATGGTCCCGGACGACCAACAGGTGCTTTACCTTCACCACCACCGTGTGGATGGTCATTCGGGTTCATGACAGAACCACGAACTGTTGGGCGGATACCCATATGACGTTTACGTCCTGCTTTACCGATGTTTACAAGGTTATGCTCTGTATTTCCTACCTGACCGATGGAAGCACGGCACACGATTGGCACCATTCTCATCTCGCCGGATGGCATACGGATAATTGCATATTTGCCTTCTTTAGCCATGAGCTGTGCACTTACACCAGCAAACACGAACAAGCTGTCCGCCATGACCAGGGTACATCTCGATGTTATGAATCTGTGTACCAACCGGCATATCTTTTAATTCCATGCAGTTTCCGACTTTAATTTCAGCTTCGGCACCGTTCATAACGGTCTGTCCCGTCTTTAAGTCCTACAGGAGCAAGAATGTATTTCTTTTCTCCATCTGCATAACAAATCAATGCAATGTTTGCTGTTCTGTTTGGATCGTACTCAATCGATTTAACGGTTGCCGGAATACCATCCTTATTTCTTTTAAAGTCGATAATTCTGTATTTTCTTCTAGAACCACCACCGTGATGTCTCACTGTGATTTTTCCCTGCGCATTACGTCCTGCATGCTTCTTCAAAGAAGTTGTCAGGGATTTCTCCGGAGTAGATGCTGTAATCTCTTCGAAATCGTAACCGCTCATGTTTCTTCTAGAAGGGTATATGGGTTATAAGTTTTGATTCCCATTTGTTACACTCCTTTCGATTTAAAGTCCTTCAAAAATCTCAATATCAGCACTGTCCTCTGTCAATTGAACAATCGCTTTTTTCTTCTTTGCTGTCTTGCCAACTACCATACCACGTCTGCGTTTTTACCATCAAATTCATGGTGTTTACTTTCGCAACTTTGGTTCCAGGAACATCTTTTCTACTGCCTCTTTAATCTGGGACTTTGTAGCTTCTGTATGAACATAAAATGTATATCTTTTTATATTCCATACCAGCCATAGATTTCTCTGTGATAACCGGTTTATCAATAATGTCATAATATCTTTCTGCATCTACGCGGACAATCTCAAGATTCTGAATGGTAA